>Ga0182024_10011286_pt1 | contig 17978 bp, 14 predicted proteins | sample P32metaG_FD_120480 | JGI IMG/M metagenome (GOLD analysis project Ga0182024, IMG submission 120480) | Permafrost microbial communities from Stordalen Mire, Sweden - P3-2 metaG (Illumina Assembly) | ecosystem: Environmental > Terrestrial > Soil > Wetlands > Permafrost | place: Sweden: Stordalen... | reverse complement strand
GCTGTCCTGTCGGCCTAGCCTCCGGCCGAGCACAAGCCTGGGCGACACATGAGCGCGCCCCGCACGAATGGTGGGCGCGCGCGCCTTCAGAGCGACCTCGACGCCGTTTCGCACTTCGTGTGACAGTGCAGCCCGGGATCGTGTCGGCCGGGCCTGAAGCGGTGGGCGCCGAGAAGCCCGGATTGGCTTCAGCGGCAGATCCACGCGGCTCGACAGTCGACCCTGAGACGCAGGCGCGCCTCAGGGTGCCCCCTCCCCGCCGCCTACGCCGCGCCCGGCGGGCGCCGCCAGGCGAGCATCACGCCGTCCCCGATCGTCAGCAGCACGTTGTGCACCCGCTCGTCACCCTGGACGCGGGCGGCGAACTCGCGTATCCCGATCGTGCCCTCGTCGCCGGCGCCCGGGTCAAGCGCCGCGCCGGCGCGGAACAGGTTGTCGGCGACGATCACGCCCCGCTCCGCGAGCTTCGGCAGGACCGCGTCGTAATAGGCCGGATAGTCGGCCTTCCACGCATCGATGTAGACCAGGTCGAACGGGCCGTCGAGACGCGCGATCGTCTCGAGCGCGTCGCCGACGATCAGCTCCACGCGGTGCCCGACCGGACTCGCGTCGATGTGGCGGCGCGCCGCCTCGGCGATGACGGTGTCGACCTCGAGGGTCGTCACACGGCCGTCCGCCGGCAGCGCGGCCGCCATCGCCAGCGTGCCAACGGCGGTGAAGGTCCCGATCTCGAGCACGCGACGCGCCCCTCCCATCACGATCAACGCCTCGAGCAGCCTCGCCTCGGCGAGGCCGCTCATCATCTGCGGCGAGGGGGTGTGCTCCTGCGTCCAGGCGGCCGCGACGTCCAGCGGCCCGTCCAACGCGGTCGTGTGCTGTTGGGCATAGTGCTCCGCCGCCGGCGCGATCAATTCGGCCACGGCCGCACCTTAAGGCCTATCCCGGCAGGGCGTCGCCCGCCCGGATGCGACCGTGGACGCGTCGCGGATCCGTCGTCCTCGCACCCTCAGCGGCGCTCGAGCGCGAGCCGCGCGCCGAGGCCGACCAGGACAAGGCCGCTGACGGCGTCCAGCGTCGCCTTGACCCGCGGGCGGGTCAGCACCCTGGCCGCCCGCGCGGCAAGGAGCGCGTAGCCGCACAGCCAGATCACTCCCATCAGCACGAACAGCCCGCCGAGCAGCAGGAACGGCACGAGCACCGGGCGTCCGGGAGCGACGAACTGCGGCAGCAGGCCGGTGAAGAAGACCGCGATCTTTGGATTGCCGATGTTGGACAGAAGTCCCTGGCGAAACCCGCCGCCCCAGCCGAGCGGCGAGCGGGGCTCGCGGTACAAATCGACGGCGTGCCCGGAGCGCCGCAGCGCCGTACGCAGCGCGGCAATGCCGAGCCAGACGAGGTAGGCGGCCCCGACGAGCTTCAGCACCGTGAAGGCGACGGCGGACTCGCGCACGACCGCGGCCACGCCGAGCGCCGCCGCGACGGTCCAGATCAGCAGCCCGGCGCTGACGCCCAACCCCGTCCCGAGCGCCGCTCCGCGCCCGTGCACGACCGCGTTCTTGGTCACCAGCAGGGTGTCGGGTCCGGGCGCGACGATCACGAGCGCCGCGACCGCCACGAACGCCCAAAGGTGCACGCCCATGGCGCGCATCGTGCCAGAACCGCGACGCGCTACGCAACCGCCCGCGAGCGCCAGCGCTCCGCGTCCAGCCGGTAGAGCACGTGGCGGCACAGCGGGTGGCCGGCCGCGATCTCCGGGTGGTCGAAGTCGTCACGCGGGTCGTTGGTCATCCCGAGCCGCTCCATCACCGCGCGCGAGCGGAGGTTCGACGGCGTCGTGGCGGCCACGATCTCGTGCAGCTCGAGCTGCTCGAAGCCGAACTCGAGCGTCGCCAGCGCGGCCTCGGTGGCGTAGCCGTGGCCCCAGGCGCTGCGCGCGAGGCGCCAGCCGATCTCGATCGCCGGCGCGAACGGTGCCTCGTAGGTTGCGAGGTCCATGCCGGTGAAGCCGATCAGCTCGCCGCCGGCGCGCAGCGCCAGCGCCCACATGCCGAAGCCGTGCGCCGCGAAGTGGTCCTCGAAGACCGCGATCTGCGCGTCGCTCTGCGCGCGGGCCAGGCGCTCTGGGAAGAACTCCCGCACCGCCGGATCCGCGTTCAGCGCGGCGTACGGCTCGCGATCCTCCACCCGCCATTCGCGCAGCACGAGGCGCGCGGTGATCAGGCGGGGTGTGGCGGCCATCGCGGCAAGCGTCGCAGCGCTCCGCGCGGAGCGCAACCCCGCCGCCGGTGAGCGATGATGCGCCGGTGCCACGCTGGGGCCGGGGAGCGCTGAACCGCCTGTCGAGCCCGACGGGCGACATTCACGCGCCGGCCTCGGGCGCAGCTGCCGCCGCGAAGCGCCGTGGTGGCTTCGTCTTCACCTCGCTGCACGGCTACAGCCGCGCCTGGGCGAGCGCCGATCTGCTGGCGGCGCTGACGCTGCTCGTGATCGCGGTCCCCGAGCAGCTCGCCACCTCGCGGCTCGCGGGGATGCCGCCGATCACCGGCTTCTACGCGTTCGTCGCGGGGACGGTGCTGTTCGCGCTGCTCGGCTCGAACCCGCAGATGTCGGTCGGCGCCGACTCCACGATCGCCCCGCTCTTCGCGGTCGGCATCATGCGCCTCGCGCCCGCCGGTTCGCCCCACTACATCGACCTGGTCGGGATCCTCGCGGTGATGGTGGGCGCGATCGTCGCGCTGATCGGCCTGCTGCGCCTCGGCTGGATCGCCGAGTTCCTGTCGGCCCCGATCATCACCGGCTTCCTCGCCGGCGTGGCGGTGATCATCGTCGTCCACCAGCTGCCGGACCTGTTCGGCCTGGCGTCGGTGAGCGGCTCGACGCTGAACCGCATCTCGGTCGTAATCTCGCACCTCGGCGACACGAGCGGCTGGACGCTCGCGATCGGCGCCGCGGTCTTCGCGGTCGTGGTCGCGGCCGAACGGATCGACCGCAAGCTTCCCGGGGCGCTGGTCGGCCTGGTCGGCTCGACGGTCGTCGTCGGCGCGGCCGGGCTGCACACCCACGGCGTCGCGATCCTCGGCGCGATCGCGCACGGCGCGCCACGCCTGGGGCTGTTCGATCTGTCGTGGTCGGCGATCGGCAGCGTCGCGCCGGTCGCCGGCGTCGTCGCGCTCGTCGTCGTCAGCCAGTCAGCTGCGACGACCCGCGCCTTCGCCGACCAGGGGCACTACGAGGTCGACGTCGGGCGTGACTTCATCGGCGTCGGCGCCGGCAGCATCGCCGCCGGCCTGCTCGGCGCGTTCCCGGTCAACGCGAGCCCGGCGAGAACGGCCGCGACCGCGTCGGCGGGCGGGCGCACGCAGGCGGCCGGCCTCGGCGCGGCGGCGGCGCTGCTGGTGCTGATCCCCGCCGCCGGGCTGCTCAAGGACGTGCCGCTCGCCACGCTCGCGGCGGTGCTGATCTTCATCGCCACACGGATCTTCCACGTGCAGGACCTGCGCGCGATCGCGCGCTTCGACCGCTTCGAGTTCGCGCTGGCCGTGGTCACGCTGTTGACGGTCGCGCTGGTCGGCGTCGAGCAGGGCATCGGCGTCGCCGTCGGCCTCGCGATCCTCGACCGCACCCGCCTGAGCGCACGCCCGCAGGTTCACGTGCTGGGCCGCATACCCGGCACGACCTCGTGGGTGGCGCTGAGCGCCGGCAAGGACGCCGCGCAGGTACCGGGCGTGCTGGCCGTGCTTTTCGCGACGCCGCTGTGGTATGCCAACGCGATCCACTTCCGCGCGCAGGTCGAGGCGTCACTCACGCGCGCCAAGGGGACGCCACGGCTGCTGGTGCTCGACGCGCTCGGCATGCACGACCTCGACTACACCGGCTCGCGCGCGCTCGCCGAGATCCTCGACGAGCTCGACCACGACCACATCACATTCGCGGTCGCGCGGGCCGGCCAACACGCGCGCGAGGGCCTGCAACGCAGCGGTCTTTTGGCGCGGATCGGCGCCGACCACCTGTTCGCATCCGTGGACGAGGCGGTCACTGCGCTCGGACCGCCCGAGCCGCACTCCTGAGCAGCACATTTCCAAATCTTGCACCGCTGTAAGATAAGCGCGCACAATTGTCACCCCCTTGTGCGGAGTGCTACGATTATTTGTGTCAATCGGGTAGCTGGGTGGCTCACTGAGACTCTCCGCTAACCACTTGGAGCGCGGCGTGGGCACCCCAACGCCAGGTGGCAGTGAGATAGGCCGTAGGGACGGACGGCGGAAGCGCAAGCGCCACGGGAACGAACCGTGCCCTGACCCGAGCGAGGACGCCCTGACCCTCACGGACCGCGAGCAGACGCACGCGGACGCCGACCAGAGCGCGTCCGACGCCGACCAGACCGCCGCCGACAGCGACCAGGCGGCGTCCGACACCGACCAGGCTGCGAGCGATCTCGACCTCGCGCAGGGCGGCGATGAAGAGACGCACGACGCCACCCGCGACATCCGCGACCGCGGCACCAGGCAACGCACCGAGGCCGCCGAGGACCGCGGCTCGGCAGCCGCCGCGCGTGACGCCGTCGCGCGTGCCCGCGACCGTGCGGCGGCGGCCCGCGACCAGGCCGCGGCCGTGCGCGACAGCGAGCTGGGAATCGACGAAGACCAGAGCGACGCCCAGGAGTCGCCCGAGACCGAGCTCCACCACGGGGAGGTCGCGGATCGCGTCTGGGCGGCCGAGTTCCGCGCCCGGGCGGCGGCCGATCGCGAGCAGGCGGCACTCGACCGCGAGCAGGCGGCCCGTGACCGGCTGGCGGCCGAAGCGGATCGCGCGGCGCTGCTCAAACGGCTGGAGAACGCAGAAACCGACGAGCTGACCGGGGCGCGCACGCGCTCCGCGGGCCTCGCAGACCTCGAACACGAGATCGCCCGCGCCCGCCGCACCGCCGGCCCGCTCGCCACCGCCTACATCGACGTCGTCGGGCTGAAGACGGTCAACGACGCGCAGGGCCATGCCGCCGGCGACGCGCTGCTGCAGCACGCCGTGCACGCGATCCGCGAACACCTGCGCTCCTACGACCTGATCGTGCGGATGGGCGGCGACGAGTTTCTCTGCGTGATGTCCGACGCGACGGTCGAGATCGCCCGCCGGCGCTTCGACGCGGTCCAGGCCGAGCTCGCGGCCGACACGACCGATCGCTGCGAGATCAAAGTCGGCGTCGCCCAGCTCGGACCCGAGGACTCGGTGATGGAGCTGGTCAAGCGCGCGGACTCGCAGCTGCCGGTCAGCCGCCGCACCTAGTCCGCTGCGGTCTTTCACTGCTTGTTACGTCGCCCGGAGCGCGAAGGCGACTAGAATCAGCAGGTAGATGACCGCAATCGCACACGTCCACGGCCGCCAGATCTTTGACAGCCGTGGCAACCCCACCGTCGAGGTGGATGTGCGACTGGGGTCCGGGGCGTTCGGCCGCGCGGCCGTCCCGTCCGGCGCGTCGACCGGCGAGCACGAGGCCGTCGAGCTGCGTGACGGCGGCAAGGCCTACGGCGGCAAGGGCGTCTCGAACGCCGTCGGTCACGTCAACGGCGAGATCGCGAAGGCCGTGACCGGCCGCGACGCCGCCGACCAGGCCGGCCTCGACCACGCGCTGATCGCGCTCGACGGGACCGACAACAAGGCCCGCCTAGGCGCCAACGCAATCCTCGGCACCTCGCTCGCGGTCGCCCGCGCGCAGGCCGCGGAGCTCGAGCAGCCGCTCTACCGCTACCTCGGCGGGGAGGACGCGACGCTGCTGCCGGTGCCGCTGCTGAACGTGCTGAACGGCGGCGCCCACGCCGACAACCCGGTCGACTTCCAGGAGTTCATGATCGTCCCATTCGGCGCCACGACCTTCACGCAGGCGATGCGGATGGCGACCGAGACCTACCATCAGCTGAAGAGCACGCTCAACTCGCGCGGCCTCGCGACCGGCGTCGGCGACGAGGGCGGCTTCGCGCCGGCGCTCGAGTCCAACGAGGCGCCGCTGGAGCTCCTGGTCTCCGCGATCGAGGCCGCCGGTTACAAGCCGGGCGAGGAGATCGCGATCGCGATGGACCCCGCCGCGAGCGAGTTCTTCCACGACGGCGCCTACGTGCTGAAGGGCGAGGGCCGCACGCTCAGCTCCGCGCAGATGGTCGACTACTGGGAGCAGCTGGTCGGCCGCTACCCGATCGTGCTGGTCGAGGACGGCATGGCCGAGGGTGACTGGGACGGCTGGAAGGCGCTGACCGAGCGCATCGGCGATCGCATCCAGCTGGTCGGCGACGACATCTTCGTCACCAACCCGAAGATCCTGCGCCGCGGCATCGACGCCGGCATCGCCAACTCGATCCTGATCAAGCTCAACCAGATCGGCACGTTGACGGAGACGCTCGACACGATGGCGATGGCGCACGGGGCCGGCTACCGCTGCTTCGTCTCACACCGCTCCGGCGAGACCGAGGACGCCCTGCTCGCGGACTTCGTCGTCGCCACCGGCGCCGGCCAGATCAAGACCGGCGCCCCAGCGCGCTCCGAGCGCGTCGCGAAGTACAACCAGCTGCTGCGCATCGAGGAAGCGCTCGGCGAGCGCGCCCGTTTCGCCGGCCGCACCGCCGTCGAGCTTTAGGAGTTTTCGGGAAGGCGCATGCGCCTTCCCGCCGGAGGGTGCATGCACCCTTCCGGCGACCGGGTGCATGCACCCGGTCGAACAGCTCAACTGGATTCGCCGATCAGGATCTCGGTCGGGTCCGGCGGCAGCAGGTGCTCGGCGGCTCCCCGTGGTGAGAACCAGCGCTGCGCGATCGCGGTCGGAACGATCGCGGAGAGCACGACGACGGTGACGAGCAGCGAGAACTGGGTTCGGTCGATGATGTGCGCGCTCAGCCCGTACAGCGCGCTGATCGTGCCGAAGGTGAGGCCCGTGCTCATCAGCAGTGTCAGGAACGTGGCGTTCTTCGGGGCGTGCCGGCGGGCGAGCGGGAAGATCAGGCCGAGCTTGGGGACCATCTTCGCGGCGACCAGCACGGCGAGGATGCCGAGGTTCGCGAACACCGCCGCGAGCGACACGTTCATGCCACCGCGCACGAAGAAGAACGGGGTGAGAAACGCGAACGCGACGATGCGGAGCCGCCGCTGCTCCTCGCGGTGGCGCTGGTAGTGGCGCGACATCACGAGGCCGAGCACGAACGCCGGCAGCACCGCCTGGCTGTTGGCGGCCTTCCCGAGCACCATCAGCGCGAGCAGGATCGCGAACACGAGCTTGATCTCCGGTTCGATCACGCGGTCGCCGTAGCGGCCGAAGAACCACGGCGCGAGCTTCGGCAAAAGCACGATCACGGCGACCGAGACGACGAGGAAGACCGGGAACCAGATCGTCGGCTTGATGAAGATCACCGACAGCGCGATCACCGTGCACATGTCGGTCACGAAGCAGGCGCTCATGATCAGCTTGCCGATCCGCACCGTGTTCAGCCCGGTCTCGACCAGCACGGCGTACACGACGGCGAGACTGGTCGTCGAAAGCGCTGTGCCGACGATCAGCGATGCCTTGGTGCTCCAGCCGAGCGGCCCGAGCGCGACCAGCGTGGCGACCGCGAACGGCCCGGCGAACGACGCGACGCCGATCGTGACCGACGCGGTGAAGCGTTCGCGGAAGTAGTCGGGGTCGACCTCCGCGCCGGCCAGGAACGTCAGCACGACCGAGGCGAAGCCGGCGATGAACACCAGCCAGCTCTCGTTCGGGTTGAGACTGAAGATGTTGCCGAGCGCGACGCCGAGCGCAAGTTCGATCAGTGCGACGGAGATGCCGAACTCGACCGACACCATGCTCGCGAGCAGCACGCCACCGACGAGGATGGCGGCGAGTGAGATTGGATCCATCAGGGGACCTCCACGATGCGTCGTTGGACGGTTTCGTAGAGGCCATCAGCGGCGCCACAGCGGGCCGCGGTTATGGAGCGAGCCTCATCGCTCGGCGCGATCATACCGGCGCGTCAGCCCCCTGTAAACGGCGGTGCCTGGCGCGGCGCGTGCGCGCCTGCTGGTATCGTGCCCGCCCCATGGCGGGGAGAGCAAGCGGCACACGGGGCGTTCGGCCGTCCGCGCGCCGGCGCGAAGCGATGCTCGTCTGCGTGCTCGCGCTCGCGGGCCTCGTGTACGCCCTGGCGGTCGCCGGGGCGGCCGGCGACGTCAGCCACAAGGGCTGGCCGCACACGACGCACACCTTCATCGCAAGCATGTCCGGCGGCGTTCTGCGCGGGACGAAGGGCAACGACCTGCTGCTCGGCGGGCCGGGATCGGACACGATCTACGGAGGCGCCGGCAACGACATCATCTGGGGCGACCAATACCCCGTTCCCGACAACCCCTCGACCCAGCACGACGTGCTCTACGGCGGGCCGGGCAACGACTGGATCTACACCAGCCACGGCTACAACGTCGTCCACGGCGGGCCGGGCAACGACCACATCTTTGCCTACTTCGGCCACGGCAAGATCAACTGCGGCCCCGGCCATGACATCGTCACGCTGTCCAATCCCGCGGCGTACAAGCTCGTGAACTGCGAGGTCGTGCGGCGCGGGGTGCCATGAGCTCGCGGGTCCTCGCGCTGCTCGCGATCGCCGCGGCGATCGTGGTCGGATTGGAGCTCGTGCCGAGCTCCGGCGCCTCCGGTTCCTCGCTGCCGGCCGTCAGGCACGTGTTCGTGATCGTGCTCGAGAACGAGGACGAGGCGACGACGTTCGGCGCCTCCTCGCCGGCGCCGTATCTCGCCAGGACACTCGTCTCCGACGGGGCGTTCATCCCCAACTACTACGGGATCGGGCACGACTCGCTCGACAACTACATCGCGATGATCTCCGGGCAGGCGCCCGACCCCGCGACGCAGAGCGACTGCGGCACCTTCTCCGACTTCGTGGCGACGAGCAAGACGCTCGATTCGAACGGGCAGGCGGGCGGCAACGGCTGCGTGTATCCGAGCTCCTCCCCCGCCGTGCCGACGCTCCCCGGCCAGCTCGACGCGGCCGGGCTGAGCTGGAAGGGCTACATGGACAGCATGGGCGCCGACCCGACACGCGAGACGGCGAGGTGCGGGCACCCGGCGATCGGCGCGGCGGACAACACGCAGACCGAAACGGCGAGCGACCAGTACGCCACCCGCCACGACCCGTTCATGTACTTCCACTCGATCATCGACAACGCGGCCTACTGCGACAGCCATGTCGTCAACCTGAGCGTGCTGGCGAGCGATCTGGGCAGCGTGGCGACGACGCCGAACCTCTCCTTCATCACGCCCGGCCTGTGCAACGACGGCCACAACACAAATTGCCCCAACGGCGACGCGGGGGGGCTCGCACAGGTCAACAGCTTCCTCCCCGGCCTGATCAACGAGATCGAAGCCTCCCCGGCCTACAGGGCCGACGGGCTGATCGTCGTCACCTTCGACGAGGCCAGCGCCGGCGACGACGCCTCCTCCTGCTGCGGCGAGCAGGCGGGACGCAACGCCCTCGACCCCGGCGACCCGACCGACAGCAACGCCGCGGCCACCGGCGGAGGCAGGGTCGGCGCGGTGCTGCTGTCGCCGTTCATCAAGCCCGGCACGGTGACCCAGACCGCCTACAACCACTACAGCCTGCTGCGCAGCATCGAGGATCTGTTCGGGCTCTCACACCTCGGCTTCGCCGCGCAGCCCGGCCTCGCGTCCTTCGGCTCGGACGTGTTCACGGGCAGCGCGACCTCGACGACGACGTCCACCACGACGACGACGTCCACGACGACCTCGACGGCGGCGCCGGGACACACGGGCTGCGTGGCCAAGCACAGCGGCGGGGTCCTCGGAACGGTCGCGGTGGGCAAGACCCGGGCGGGCCACGCGCTCACGTTCGTTGCGCGCCGTGGCGGCGAGCTGAGCTTCCAGATCCGCCCCGCCCACGGGCCTGCGCACAAGCGCCAGCGCGAAACGGTGAGCGCCTGCGAGCACGTCACGATCAGGCTGCCCGCGGGTGCCGGCATGATCGCGCTCACGGCGAGCGCAGGACACGCCCGCCAGAGCGAGACCAGGAGCTACTGACGGTCCGAGCGCCGCGCGCGCACCGCGGTGCTCAAAGCAGCGGCTTCACCGGCAAGATGCCGCGGCCGTGCACCCTCAACGAGCGAACCACCCTGCTCAGCACCTACGGCTAGGCGGCGCTCTGACCGCGCCGCGACACCGCGTCCACGATCACTGCGGCGAGCAGCACGAGCGCGGTGATCATGTACTGGATGTCGGTCGACAGGCTGAGCAGACCCATGCCGTTGTAGATCGTCGCGATGACCAGGCCGCCGAGCAGCGCGTGCACCATCTTGCCGCGACCACCAAGGAGGCTCGTGCCGCCGATGACGGCTGCCGCAACTCCGTAGAGCACCGTCTGGCCGCCATCGATATCGGTGTTCGCACCGCCGGTCCGCGAGTCAAGGATGATGATCGCGGCGGCGGCCGTGAAACCCGCAAGCGTGTAGGCGAGCACGCGGACCCGGTGCACGTTGATGCCCGCCCGTCGCGCGGCTTCGCGGTTGCCGCCGATCGCGTACACGTAGCGGCCAAAACGCGTGCGGTTGAGCACGAACGTCCAGAGGACGACAATCGCGATCACGACCGGCACAACCCACGGGATGCCCCTCACCGTTGTGCCGGCAAAGACCGCGCGGTTGATGCCACAGATCGCAACGAGCGCGACGCCGCCTGCGGCGACGGCGGCGATCTTTGCCAGTGTCAGGCTGAGCGGCGCCGCGACCAGGCCGCCGGAGCGCCGCCGGCGATCGCGCGTCAAGCTCGCTGCGGCGTACAGCACCACGGCGACGGCGAGCACGATCCAGCCGGCCGTCACGCTCACATTGCCGTTGACGATGTCATAGATCGTCGTGTTGTTGATCCGGATCGAGCCGCCATTGGACGGACTCTGGTTGTTGATCAGCCAGATCAGGAAGCCCTCCCAGAACAGCAGGCCGGCGAGCGTGACAACGAACGGAGGGAGCCGCAGCCGGGAAATGATCTGGCCCTGCGCAAAGCCGATCGCCGAGGTCGTGGCAAGTCCGGCGAGGATCGCAGGGACCCAGCCGAGGTTGATCGGCGGGTAGGCGAGAATCGTCATCACCGCCGCCCCGACAGCGCCGGAGTAGCCGAGCGAGAGGTCGATCTCGCCGAGCAGCAGCACGAAGATCTCCGCCATGCCGAGCACGATGAACGCGGCTGACTGCTGGAGCAGGTTGACGAGGTTCAGCGCGGAAAGAAAGCGCGAGCGCTCGATCTGGAAGATGATGATGATGACGATCAGGCCGCCGACGACGGGCAGCACCCCGCTCTGGCCGCTGCGGACGCGTCTGACCCACGCCGTCACGTAATCGCTGACGCCCGCGTCCGGAGGGACCTCCATCAGCTCGGGCTCGACGGTCACCTGGTCGGCCGCGGTCTCCTCAACAATCGCGGCAGGCGCCGTGACCTCGCCGACGTGCTGCTTGTCCGTCGGGGTCACCTCAGGTCCTCGCCTCTGCGCCGCGGACGCCGTTCTCGCGCTCGCTCAACGCTCCGGTCGTCATGATCTCGACGGCGCTCTGCCGGTCATATTCCGACGCGGGTCCGCTGGAGACGAGCCGGCCGAGGTGGAGTATCGCCACGCGATCGGCGACCGCAAACACGTCGTTCAGGTTGTGCGAGATCACGAGCACCGCGATCCCGCCCGCGGCGAGCCGTTGGATCAGCTCCAGCACCATCGCCGTTTGCGATACGCCGAGCGCCGCTGTCGGCTCGTCCATGATCACGAGCTTTGCATCGCCCATCACGGCGCGCGCCACGGCGACGCTCTGCCGCTGGCCGCCCGATAGCGAGCCGACCGCTTGGCGAATCGAGCGCACGGAGGTGACCGACAGACCGGCGAGCGTCTCCCTGGCCGTCAGCTCCATCGGTGTCTCGTCCAGCGTGCCGTGGCGACGAACCTCGACGCCGAGGAACATGTTGGCGACGATGTCGAGGTTGTCGCACAGCGCGAGATCCTGGTAGACGGTTGCCACGCCGAGCGTGGTGGCGTCGTGGGGCGTACGAATATTTACGCGCTCGCCGTTCCAGTAGATCTCGCCATTGTCGGCCTCGTGGATCCCGGCAATGACCTTGATCAATGTCGACTTGCCCGCGCCGTTGTCGCCGAGTAGCGCGGTGACACGTCCTGCCGGCACCTCGATGTCGACACCGTCGAGTGCGGTGACCGGGCCGAAGTGCTTTGAGATGCCGCGCAGGGAGAGCAGGACGTCGGAGGTAGGCGGCCGCTCTGCCCGCCCATCGTTGCCCGGGTTGGTCTCCCGGCCCGCCGAGGCGGATCGGGAGACCATCCCTTCCTGCAGTTCGCCAGCCGCGCCTGTCGAATCGGCCATCATCGTCCGGAGCCTATAGAACGCGGCTTAATCATCTACTTGATCTTGTACCTCTTGCAGTCTGCTGCGTAGGTCGGGCCCGACGGGGGCGCGCCAGCGCAGATCTGCGATGCCGGGACGAACTGGTCCTTGACAACCGTCGACTCGATCAGCTTCGCCGTCACCCACTGCGGGGTCTCCAGCACTGACGGAATCTGGACGTTCGCGACGCTGTCCGTCGTCGAGCCGTTGATCAGCGTCGTCGGCGGGGTCACTCCTGCCCGCAGGTACATCGCGAGCGCGGTCGCCGCCTGTGCCTCCAGGAAGACCGGCTTGTAGACCGTTCCGCACTGGTAGCCGCTGATGATGTTCTGCAGCCCAGGAAGCGAGGCGTCCTGGCCGGTCGTCGGGAACGTGTCAGGCTTGACCCCCTGCTGCTGCAGGTAGGTGATGATCGCGGCGGCCGTGGCGTCGTTTGCCGTCAGGGTCGCGTTGGACGTCGGGTTAGCCGTGAACGCCTGCTGGAACTGCGTCTCTGCCGTCGGCGGATCCCACGTCCCTGCCAGGGTGGCGGGTGGAGCACCCTCGACATCGGTCCACTTCCCGCTGGTGAACAGCGGGGTGAGGACGCTGAAGTAGCCCTGCGCGAACTGCGTTGCGTTGTTGTCGGTCGCCGCGCCGTGGTTCACGATGACCTTCGGGCTCGTGACCTTCCACGCCTTGACGCAGGAGACGAGCCCCTGGCCCTCCAGCTTGCCGACCTGGACGTTGTTGAAGCTGACGTAGTACTTGTCGGTGGTGGCGCCGCCGAGCGTGAGCCGGTCGTAGTCGACCACCTTGACGCCAGCGGCCGTAGCCAGCTTCTCCACCTGGTCGCCGGTTGCCGAGTCGACCGGGGTGATCAGGAGCACCTTGGCCCCAGCCGTGATATCTGACTGGGCATCGGTGACGAACGTGGAGTCGCTGCCCTGTGCGTTCTGGACGATGATCTGGCTCGATGAGAGGCCGGCATCCGCCAGCGCCTTCGCGAGGTACGGCGCATCGAAATCGGTCCAGCGGGTCGACGACACCGTGTCCGGAAGGATCACGGCAACCGAGCCGGTGCCCTTGGAGGCCAGCGGCTTAAGGGCCTTCATCGCCGAAAACGAGGTGTTGAAGTCCTTGGAGGTGAGGTTCTTGTACGTCACGGCCGGCGGCTTCTTCGGCTTGGCCTTGGCCGCAAAACTGCTCTCGGTCGCAAACAGCGAGCCTGTGAGAGCCACCGACACAATGACGGCGAACGCGAGTCTGCTCTTACGCAGCGACATTCTTCCTCTCTCTCTGATCTCATGACTGTGCCGCGACCTCGCCCAACACGGCGAGTCGCCGCAACACGGGGAAAAGAAGAATCTAGGCGCTTCGGCGTAAACGCAGTATCAAAGTTCGATGCATTTCTGGAACAAGTCGTAAACGCCGTTTATGTCTTGTTCACTCCGGGACAAGTCGGTAGCCGACCCGGGGCTGGGTGAGGATGAGCGGCGGGCTGCCCTCGGGCTCCAGCTTGGCCCGCAGGCGGCGCACGTAGACGCGAATATATTCGGTCTCGGTCTCGTAGCCCGGACCCCAGACGCGCCGCAGCAACTGCGCGTGCGTCAGCAGCTTGCCGCGATTGACCACCAGCTCCCGCAGCAGCGCGAACTCGGTCGGCGTCAGATGAAGCGCGGTACCGTCTCGCGTCACCTGGCGGCTTGCGAGGTCCATCTCGAGCCCGTCAGCGAGCGTGACCCGAGTGCTCTGCGCCTCGGCGGGCGCCGGGCGCGTCCGGCGCAGTGTTGCCGTGATGCGCGCGAGCAGCTCGTCGATGCTGAACGGCTTGGTCATGTAGTCGTCGGCGCCGAGGTTGAGGGCCGCCACCTTGTCGTGATCGCCGCCGCGGGCGGAGACGACCACGACACCAACGCTCGAACGCTCGCGGACCTGCTTGCAAAGCTCGAAGCCATCAACCGACGGCAGCATGAGGTCGAGCAGGATCAGGTCGGGCTGCTCGGTCTCCAGGATTTGCAGCACGCGAGCGCCATCGGTCGATACGACCGTCTCGAAGCCCCGCACGGCGAGGTTCGAGCGAATCAGATCGACGATGTTCGGGTCGTCCTCCACCACCAGGATCTTCGTGGCGACGGGGCTGTCAGACGTCGGCGAGGTCATGGTCCTCCGTGTAGCGATGCGATGCGTCGGGGCCGCCGATCGGCAGCCTCACGCAGAAGCGCGTGCCGTGGTCGAGCCGCTCGAGTGCGATCTTGCCGAGATGAGCGTCGACTATGCCCTTGGCGATCGACAATCCGAGGCCGGCACCGGCCGCGGGGCCGAAGCCGCCGCTGCGCGGCTCGAACAGGGCGCTCGCCACTTCGTCCGGCAGGCCCCCGCCGTCGTCGGTCACTGTCACTTCCAATCCGTGTTCCTCATCGCCGGTTGCCTTGACGGCGACCCGCGTCCCCTCGGGATTGTGCCGCAGCGCATTCTCGAGCAGATTCAGGAAGACCTGCTCGAGACGATCGTGGTCCGCCCAGATGACCGGCAAGTCGTGTTGGCAGTCGACCTCGATCACGGCCGCTTGCGCCGGCGGCACGCAGGCGATCGCTGCATCGATGACCAGCGGCAGCTCGCACCAGTCCGGCAGCATCCGCATCGTCGAGGACTCAATCGCCGAGAAGTCGAGCAGGTCGACAACGAGGCGGCTGAGGCGGGCCGACTCGGCGCCGATTCGCGTGAGGAAGCGCGTCTCCGACGGTCGGTCCCAAGTGACATCGGGCGCCATCAGGCTCGAGGCGTAACCACCGATCGCAGTAAGCGGCGTGCGCAGTTCGTGGCTCAGCCGCGAGAGGAAGCCTCGCTGCAGCTCCCGCGAACGGCGCAGCGCGCTCGCCTCCTGGCGGGCCCGCTCGGATTCCTCCCGCTCGCGAGCGAGGCGTAGCGAGTTGGCCGTGTCTTCCATCAGCGCGATCCCGTCGGACGGCGCAATCGGCGCCCGCCACTGCGCGAGCAGGATGCCGCCGCCGTCGGGAGCCGAGAAGCGCACGGCCATGCAGGAGTCGCCATCCGCCGGCACGATGCTCGCCGCCCGACCGTCACGCACGTCGCCGTTGCGCATCACCGCGGCCGCCTCGACCAACCCGGCGGACGGCGGCACCTCCTCGCCGGAGGAGTCGACTGTGAGCCAGCTGTCGGCGTTCTCGCCGGCGACGCCGGCGGTCAGCAGCGCGACACGCTCGGCCAGGAGGCCCTCTCGGAGCGTGCTCAAGACAATCGCCAGGCCGCGGGGGAGCGGGACCGGGCCCGCCAGCGTTTCGAGCACGACGCGGATCGTCTCGAGCCCACGGTTGCGCGTGGTGAGCTCGCCAAGCAGGCGCTCGCGCTCAACCGCGCTTGCGATGTACCCCGCATAGAGGTTCACAAGCTGGCGCTCGTCCCCCGGAGGGTGCCCTGGGACCTCGCGAAACACGGTGATCACGCCGAGCACGCGGTCTGCGCCCATCACCGGGACCGACCAGGAGCTGCGTACGCGTGCCTCGGTTGCCAATGACTGCCACGGGCTCCATGCAGGACTCGCACGGACGTCGAAAGCGATCACGGCTTCGCCGGATTCAGCGGCGACTCCCACCGGGCCACCGGCAGCATCAAACGGTAGGTCCGACCACGCGTCGGCGATGGCGGCCGTAAGCCCCAGCGCGCCCGCGACGCGTAGCCGCCCGCCCTCCACGAGATGAACGCACAACCGGGGCGCCCCGAGCGCGCCGGCGAGGGCGGACACGATCAACGGCAAGCTCGAGGACGGCTCCGCGGAGGCAAGCTGGTCCGCGAGGCCGTGGAGGCGGCTCAGCTGGCGCCGGGCGGAGGAGTCGACCGGCTGGCCGGAGATGAACGCGACGACGTCCTCGGGGTGCGATTCGGCCGGATTGACGTCCGCGGCGATCCGGCCGCGGCGCAGCACGACGATGCGGTCGGCAAGTCGAAACATCTGATCGATGTCGTGGGAGACGAGCAGCACGGTTGTGCCGCTCTCGCGCACCCTCGCGATGAGCTTGTCGACCTGCGCGGATTCGTTCACTCCAAGCGCCGTCGTGGGCTCGTCGAGCACAAGCAGCTTGGGCCGACTGGCCATCGCACGAGCGACGGCGACGAGCTGGCGCTCGCCGCCGGAAAGCGAGCCGACTCGGCGCGCAGTGTCCATCAAGCCGATGCCCAGGTGCACAAGTAGTTGCCGCGCGGCGTCGTGAAAGCGCGGCGTCGAGCGCAGCAGCCTGGGGTCCTCACTGCCGAGCAGCAGGTTCGACGCGACGTCCAGGTTGTCACACAACGCAAGGTTCTGCCAGACGACCGTGATGCCGCGCCGCGTTGCCGCGGCGGGTGTGGAGCCGACCCGCTCGCCATCGATGTAGACGTGGCCGCTCGTCGGGACCATGTCGCCGCCGATACAGCGCACGAGCGTCGACTTGCCGGCGCCGTTCTCGCCCGCGAGCGCGACGGTTTCGCCAGGGCGAATGTCAAGGTCGATCGCGTCGAGCGCGTCGAACGCCTCGTAGCGAACGCGCAGCGCCTCCACGCGAAGGAGCGGCGCAGTCGCGCGCGCTGCCGGTTCCTTGGACACGACGGCCATCCTCGGCATTGTGCTGTAAGTGGCTACCGGCGCGCGGCACGAGGCGGCCCTGGAGCGCGCTCTGCAGGCCCCGGAAGAGTGCCCGCTTCCGCGCCTCTCTCATCAATGGGCCGTGAAGGAATCGAACCTTCAACCTTGGGCTTAAGAGGCCCCTGCTCTGCCAATTGAGCTAACGGCCCGAGGCGCGCCTGGGTGACCGGCCGCGGGATCTTAGCGGCGATCAGCCGCCGGTGGCTCCGGTGGCTCCGGTGGCGCTCGAGGCCCCGGTGGCGCTCGAGGCTCCTGTCGCGCTGGTGGCTCCGGTGTAGGCGTTCGCAGCCGTCAGCATCTCCGTGAGCGTGGTGTTGACCGTCTTGAGATCCTTCTTCGGCGCGAGCGCGCGGGCCTTCGCGGCCGCGAGGTTGCCCCCGGCGGTGTCGCCCGCCAGCCAGGAGTAGTAGGCGAGGTACTCGAACTCGATGTCGCTCGGCGAGCTGGCGGCCACGACCTCCTGCGCGCTCGCGGCCGTCTTGAAGTCGCCGACACCGGACGGCGGTGCGGCGAACGCGGCGACGACCTCGCCGGCGAAGAAGCTGTTGGGATTGGCCGGCGCGTCGGCCAGGTAGTTCGTCCACGCCTGGCGCATCTGGTTGAGCGCGGCGTGTCCGGACTTCGTGAAGCCGACCGTCGCGGAGTAGTTGGTCGGCAGCGTCGCGAGCGAGTAGGAGGCCTCGCCGGCCTTCACCCACAACGCCGCGTCGTGCGGTGAGGCCTTCGCGTTCTTCTCCGCCTTGGCCAGCGCCTTGGTGTAGGCCGTTTGGCCGGTCGTCGATGTGCTGCCGCCGCTGAAGATGGCGCTGATCAGGCCGCCGCCGAAGCCGGAGCCGGTGCCGACGCCGGCGATGATCAGGCCGCTGCCGATCAGCACCGCCAGAAAGACGTAGACGACCTTGATTACCCGGCGGCGATGCGGGCTGCGGAGATCAAAAAG
>Ga0182024_10011285_pt1 | contig 17979 bp, 12 predicted proteins | sample P32metaG_FD_120480 | JGI IMG/M metagenome (GOLD analysis project Ga0182024, IMG submission 120480) | Permafrost microbial communities from Stordalen Mire, Sweden - P3-2 metaG (Illumina Assembly) | ecosystem: Environmental > Terrestrial > Soil > Wetlands > Permafrost | place: Sweden: Stordalen... | reverse complement strand
CGCGAACGCTCCCTTCGGCAATGCGAGCGCTGCAATGCCTGTCATTGCCAGCGCGACGACGCATTTTGATCGGAAGAGGCGAGGCATGAGAACTCGGGGCTCTTGAGAATCTGGGGGATTTGAAACGACGATCGTGCCTCCGATGTCGTCGGGCCTATATCAGTTGTACTATCGGCGCGCCGCTAGATTACCAACGCCCCTAAAATTCGGAAAAGCCACACATTTGGCGAATTACTTCGCTTGGGCCTTGATCGCTGCTTGCGTTTCCGCAAGCTGGGAAGCGTATTCCGTGTTAGCGGGAAACTGCTTCACGAGCGCCGTCAGTTCGTCGAGCGACGACTTCAGATATTCTTTCGCTTTGTCGGCATTGCCGGCCGCGGCCTCAAGTTGTGCTAGCTTGCGATGCGTGGTGCCAAGGTCGCAGCGAAACTGCGGGTTGTCGGGATATTTGTCGACCAAACCTTGCAACAGGTCTCGGGCATGTTCGAACGACGCCAGCGATTCGGTCGCTTTCTGCCGGCTCCCCTGGTTCATATAAACGCCGGCCAATACCGATGCATATTCCGCGACGTCGGGGTTCCGCTCGACCAAATGAGAAAGCGTTTCAATGGCTTGCGCGTATGCCGAGTTCGATTCCTCGACGGCGCCTTCCGACGCCCTTAAATCCGCAAACAGCCTGAGACAAATCGCCAGGCGATATTGCAGGTTCATGTCCTGCGGTTGACTCTTGACGAGCGCGGCGAACTGACGGATGGCGTCGGTGAAACTGTTTCCCGCCCCCGCGAAATTTTTAAGTGCGACGTCCAAGTTTCCTTGATTGTAATCCGCCGACGCGACGTCCCGCTGCACCTTGATCGACCCGGGTTCATCTTTCAACAGATCGGAGCGGATTTTCTGGGCCTGTTGGAACTGCCGGGCTGCCTCATCCAGGTGCCCGCTGTCTTTCTCCACCAGCCCGATATTCATGTAACTGTTGGCCAGCAGACGTTTGTTTTCGGTATCCTTCGGCGTCTGCTGGGCCAGATGTTCGCGAATATCGAGCGCTTGTTGATAAGCCTTTCTTGCCTCATCCAGCTTTTGGCCACGATGCAAGGCTTCGCCGATTGCGTTGTACGTGTCCGCCAACGCCTTCATTCGGTTTGGGTCCGTCGGCGAGGCGGCGAGCAATTGCTCTTGGATTTTTTCCGCGTCGGCGTAATAGATCAGCGCCGCTTGAGGAGACTGGAGGTCTTTGACAATCCGCCCAGCACGGAAGAACGTGACGCCAAGCTCATCCTGCAGCGCTGGATCGTCGGCCCTTTCCTTGATGAATCGCTGGTAATAGACGAGCGTTTTCTGGAGCAGCTCTTTGCGCAGTTCTTGCGTTCCCGGCTGATTGAGCAGCGTGTCTTCGCTCACCCGAGTGAACAAATCGTCCACGGCTTCTTGCGCTTCACGGAAGCCCGATTCGGCCTGAATTCGCGCGGCATCTCGCTCGACGGCCAGATTCGCCGCCACTCTGCGCTGGCGTTCGATCAACACGGCGGCGACGATCGCGACGCCGGCGACAATCAACGTCGCCGCCGCCGTGGCACGAACCAGGGCCCGATGCCGCCGCGCCCAGCGCGATGCCCGCTCCATCCACGTGTCGCGCAGCGCGGTCACGGGTTCGTCGGCAAGCCAATTCTCCAGGTCATCGCCCAAATCGCGCGGCGAAGGGTAACGCTGGGATTGATTAAGGGCCATTGCCTTCAGGCAAATCGCTTCCAGCGGTTTGGGGATGTCGGGAGCGAGTTTCCGCGGCGGCACGAAATCGCCGGCTTGCACGCGGCGCAGAATTTTGCCGACGTCGTTCGTCGTTTCGTCCGACATCGGTGCTTTGCCGGTCAGCAGACAGTAGAGCGTCGCCCCGAGACTGTACACGTCGCTGCCGGGTCCGAGTTGATCCAGTTGCCCCGCGGCTTGCTCGGGGCTCATGTATTGCGGGGTGCCGATCGCCGAGCCCATCCGTTCCGGCGCCGTGCTGCTTAACGAAGAGGGTTGCAGGGCTCGTTCGGTCGGGTCGATCAAGGTCGAAATCGTTTTGCCCATCGGTTTTGCCAGGCCCCAATCGACCACCAGCGTTTCACCATATTTCCCGAGCATGATGTTGCCGGGCTTCAGGTCGCGGTGCAACACGCCTTTGCTGTGGGCGTATTCGACGGCGTTGCAAACGTCGATGAACCGGCCGAGCAGCTTGCGAAGCAGGATCGCGCGTTCGCCGGGACTGAGCTTGGACGAATCGGCGGAATGAAACTTTTCGATCGCATCCTTCAGGCTGTCGCCACGAATGAATCGCATCGCATAGAACGGACGGCCGTTGGCATACGTGCCCAGCCCATAGACCGGCACGATCCCGGGATGCTCCAAGCCGCCGGTGATTTCCGCTTCGAGGACAAAACGGCCACGGCTATCGGGATCATCCGCGTGCTGCACTTGAATCTGCTTCAACGCGACTTCGCGGCCGAATTCTCCGTCTTCGGCCACAAGCACCTCGCCGAGCCCGCCCCGAGCATGGGGCCGCAAGACGCGGAACCGCACGCCCGACGACGTCGATTCGCCCATGGATTGCGTCAGCGTTGCCCCGAGATCGTGGGCCGCGCGTTCCTGGGCCGGTCGGTCGCGAGCCACATGAACCAGGCTGGCCTGGATATCGACATCGGCCAGGCGTTGAAGGTCGTCTCGGGCCGTTTCGACCGGGCTGATGGCCGCGAGGCTCCGTTCCGCGTCGCCGCCGTGCTTGGCGAGGTGTTTGGCGACCAGGGCTTCGAGCAATTGCCGCTCGTCTTTGTCGAACGCCTTTTGGCGGAGGAGGATTTCGCCGAGCGATTTGCTCTTCTCGAGCACCCAGGCGTTCATCGCCGCGACCAATTGCTCGCGCGTGACAAAGTCCATTTGCAGCGCGAGAATGCCGAACAGAAGATTGTAGTCGGCGGTGTTTTTCATGAGCGGTCGGTGATGCGTCTCACGGATTGGCGGAGGTGGACGTTCGCGCGGGCGCGAGGGTGCTCGTTGTCGTCGTGAGTTTAATACCGTCAACGCAGTAGGCTGCCAGATCGCCTTCGTGCTTGGTCTTGATCGAGGTCCGGCTGGCGCTGACCAGTTTGAAAACTCGTTGATACATTTCCGGGCTGATCAGCACCTGTCCCGGGCCGGCTCCGTCGCAATAGCGGCTGGCGCGATTGACCGCGTCGCCGATGACGGTGAATTCCATCCGTTCCTCGGAACCGATGAAGCCATGCAGCACTTCGCCGCAATGGATGCCGATGCCGATCTCGCAAACAACCTGATTGTTGGCGCGGCGGCCGTCGTTGATCTCCTCGATTGCCTCCTGCATGGCCATGGCCGCTTGAACGGCGTTGACATGCTGCCGGGCGTCGGGCTCGGGGCTGCCGAAGACGGCGAGGATTGCGTCGCCGACGAATTTATCGACCGTCCCTTCATGTCGGAAGATCGCACCGACTAGCGCCGAGAAGTAGCTGTTCAACATATCAACCACGTCGGCGGCGTCCATGTTGGCGCTCATGGCGGTGAAGCCGCGGATGTCGGATGAAAGGATCGTGACCATCGATTTTTCGCCCCCCAGCCGCAGGCGGCCGAGCTTGGCCTTTTCCAACAGCTTCTTGCGGACCGATGGCGAGAAGTTGGTCAACAGCCGTTCGACCAGTGAAGCGTTGCGGCGGAGGTCTTCTCGGAGGCGATAGTTGGCGATCACCAGCGCCACATGCTGGGCCGCGGTGACAACCAGTTTCAAATCGTCGTCGTTGAATTGTCGCGGGCTGTGGAAATTATCGACGCACACCACGCCATACGTGTCGCCGCGCCAGGTGAGCGGGGCATAAATGCCGGAGGCGATCTCGGAAACCGAAATGTCGAGATCCTTGCCGCGTTTCCATATAAACCCTCCGCCGCACGTCACGGCATGTTCGGCCAGCGTCGTGCTGATCGCGGGTTCGCAATCGGGACAATGAGCCTTCAGCAACCATTCGCCCGAGGTCGCATCCTTGAGCAGCAAGGCCCCGCGTTCCGCCGTCGGCACCGCGGCCACCAGTCGCTCCACCGCGAATTGCAATAGCTTGTCGAGCGAGGCATCGGCGCCGACTTGAAACAACAGCTCGTGGAGCAATCGCTCGTGCCGAACCGCGGGCGAATCGGAATTCTCCAGCGGAACGAGCAAACCTCTGGAGAGCGAGTCGTCCGCGACGGGCGCAAGAGGCGCCGGGCCGATCGTGAGATTCCCCGTCGCCAGCGCCATCGGCTGCTTCGCTTGCATGACCGGGGAGATCGTCTCGCTGCCGATTGCCGCGGGCAGCTCGATGAAGAGCGTCGTCTCGCCGATGCGAATCGAGCTCTTGTCCGTCAGCAGGACTTTTCCGCAGCCCTTGATTTCGCGGTCGTCGACCTTGGTGCCGCGCGTGCTTTTCGGATCCTCGATCCAATACTTGCCATCTTCCAAGCTGATCCGAGCATGAGGGCGGGAAACCGTCTTGTCGGGCGACAGATCGAGATCAACCACCACGCCCTTCTCGTCATTCGGCCGTCCCACCACGATCAACGACTTCAGCGAATCAAGTATCTTCTCGTCGCCGTTGAAAATATAGTGGATTCGCATGGGTCGCTCGGACAGAACGCATGGTCTCTCATCGAGTATAACTCTGCGTCGGGAGTATAGCGAACCTGCGAAATCCGCTCAATGTGAAGACGTTGGCTTGGAAAATCACCGGAAACGGGGTAATATTATGGAGAGATGTAGGTGATTTGCAGACCCGATGGCCTCGATTTGAATTCACATGGTGGCCCGCGCCGACTTGGCAGTTTACGACCGTGACGGCCAGCTTACTGCTGTTGCAGAAGTGAAGAATAAGGTCGGGACGTCCCGGGAATGGGCGGCAGGGCTGCATCGGAATACTCTTGCCCGCGGCGGTTTCTCGGATATCAAGTTTTTTCTATTAGCGACGCCGGACCGATTTTACCTTTGGAAGGATGCCGTCGGCGCGCTCGACGCCGTCGAGCCAACCTACGACGGCGATGCCGGTGGGCTGCTGGCATCTTACTTCGCAAGGTCTCGGCTAGATCCGTCCGATATCAGCGGTTCGGCGTTCGAGTTGGTCGTCGCCGCATGGTTGGCGGACTTGGCGCGGTCGGACGGACCACCAACCGACCTTCCCCACGAGCAACAATGGCTTCTGGAGTCGGGCTTTTTCAATGCGGTGAAAAATGGCCGGGTCGAGTTCGAAGATGCCGCGTGAATATCTACATCGAGTCGAACTTCGTGCTCGAGCTGGCGTTGCATCAAGAGCAACACGCATCTTGTGACGAGATCGTCCGTCTTTGCGAGGCGCGCCGCGCGCGACTCGTTCTGCCAGCCTATTCGCTCGTCGAGCGTTGGGACACCGTTATACGACGGCGACGGGAACGCAAGCGATTGGCCAGCGAACTTAGCAGAGAGCTCGCACAATTGATTCGAAGTGCCGCTTACGCGCCGGCGCTCGGTGAATTCGCGAGCGTGACGGCACTGCTCGTCGACAGCGCCGACGAGGACACCAAGCAACTGGAAGAACTGCAACGAAGGCTCCTGAGCATTTGCGAAATCATTCCTCTGGAGGCTAGTACATTTTCCGCCGCGGCTCACCAGCGTATTGCACACGATCTCGCCCCGCAAGACGCGATCGTTTATGCGTCGGTACTGCAGCATCTGGCGCACTCGACGCCAGCGAATTGCTGCTTTTTGAACAGGAATTCCAAAGACTTTGACGACCCAGACATCATCAACGAACTGGGTCGTCACGTTTGTCGAATGATACCGCGATTCGACCACGGGCTTGAGTACGTTCGTAGCCAGGTCGGAAGCGAGTAACAAGGAACAGATAGTTTTGGGATGGGGAAATGATGCACATTTCACGCCCAATTCGCTGGTTGGCTGTCACGCTGGCTATTCTCGTCGGCCTGTCTTTCGGCTTCTACCATTTCGGTCTCGATTGGCAGAACGAGCCGTTTTGCCACAAGCAGATCATGATGGGGTTCCTCACCTGGATGGATGCCAACGGCATGCACTCCACCGATGACAACAACCCATTTCCGAACGTGGGCGGCGTTGGCAGAGATTCGCTGGCGGCAATTCATAAGGAAATGGGCGAAGGCATGGCGTGGACGCAAGATTATCGCTACGTCCCCGGACTGCGGCAGGATGATCCGGGCGATTTGGTCCTCATGTATTTCGACCGACCGACTCGGTGGACCGCGCACATTCTTCCGCCGACGATCTTCTCCGCGAAGGAATGGATTGTGATTCCAGTCGATTTTGCTTCCTTTGGTTCTCGAGCTCCATTGGGGCCTGGCGAAAACAGCGAGCGAGTATCGGCGGAGGAGTTCAAGCAACGCCTGAAGAAGACCATCGATTATATACGGACACAACAGCGGCCGAATTGGCAAACGATCGTTGCCGAGCAAACGAAATTCCTTGAATCCGTCGACCAGGCCGACCGTTAATGGGCGACAAAGGCAACGTGGGCTGTCATGAACCGAACAATCTGTTTTCGCCCGAACCTTCTCGACGATTTTCGTGTCCCCGTCAAAATGCAAACGATTTTCCAAAAGGAGGTGGTCAGAGTCCGATAGCCGATCCAATTCGGCGCGCCGGCGACCGTCCGCCTTTTCCTTAATGCAGGACATGGTGACGACATGCGAGGCTTTCAGCGCAGGGCGACACCGCGGGTTGTGAACGGCAAAGTCCAAAGGAAAAACCGGTCGGCCGAAACACCCACCTATTACAACTCTTGGTTCGATCAGACGGTGCTCGATCGCCGGCGACCAGGAGCGGGCTATCGTCACATTCTCAAGAAAGACGATCTTGCTCGGTTCATTCGCTGCTTGCCCGATTGGAAAGAATTGTCCGTCGGGCTGAACGCTATCGTCTTGGCTCCCGGCAGAGCGCATGTCGATGGCTGGCATCGACCGGGGATCGTGGCGGTTTGCGCCTGGGCGATAAATCTTTGGCAGGAATGGAATCTTACTGGATACGAGCAACATCGAAGCCTGCTGGAACGGCTTGGCGTGCCATGCGAAGATGTCGATTCGGGCTTCGTTGTCTGCAAGTTCGAGCCATCAACGACCAGGGCCTATCAGTTGCTGCACGTCTTATTGCACGAGCTAGGCCACCATCACGACCGCATGACAACCAAATCAAAGCGGCGATCATGCCGGGGTGAAGATTACGCCGAGCAATACGCCCTCCGGCATGAGAAACTGATTTGGAATCGCTATTTGAACGAGTTTGGACTTCCGTGAGGCGAACCGTGGGCAAATGGTGCGAAGTCAAATGCGCATGTCCGAATCGTATCAAGGTTCACGACCCAGGAGTGCCGCATTGGAACCCTCGGTATCTGTGCGGCCATTCGGACGGCGCTGTCGTGCAATTCTGGCCCGGCTATCTGTTTGAAGTAGGAAAGTTGTTGCGACGGATGGCCAAAGAGGAGCCGGACATCCTCGACACCTATCCAAGATTCCTGAAAGTATCCAATTTCAACCTTTACGTTGACGAATACCTCGCCTTGTCGAAGGATGATGCCGAACTGTGGCGGACGGAGATCGACGATTTGCTAGATCACGATAATGGCGCGCGATCATTTCCTTACGAAATTGCTCGCATTTGGCAGGAGTTCTGGGTCGAGTTTTTTGCAGACGACTGGCATAAGAAGGATGCGGTTTCCGTCAAGGAGATACTTGGGGATGGCGTGAAGCTGTGCGAGGCGAGTCGGCAGACGGGGAATCCCATCGAATTCGGTCTGTAGCCGCGCAGTTTCCGATCCCGACGAATCTCGCACGATCATAGCCGGTGAATTGAGAGAGAATCAACAATGGGCAGTTCACACGGCGATTTCATCAAATACCCAAGGACCCCGCACCTCCATGGTTCTCGGGGAACGGCCGACGACAAGCATCTCGGCGAAGCGGAATCAAACCGCTTCATCGCCGACGTGTCGCTTATCGTCGAGGAAAAAATTGATGGCACGAATGTCGGCATCCATTTCACGGCAGATGGCCAGATGGCGCTTCAATGCCGAGGGCATCTTATCACCGAGGGGATGCACCCGCAGTACGATCTGTTCAAGCAGTGGGCCGTCGTCAAGCGTGCCGTGCTGGAGGAGCGGCTGGGTTGCGACTTCATCCTGTTTGGCGAATGGATGCACGCCCGCCACACGATCCATTACCGCAAGCTGCCACATTATTTTTTCGAGTTCGACATCTATGATAAGCGGAGCCGGACCTTTCTGAGCCTGGAGAAACGGAAATCGCTGCTGGAAGGCGCTGCCGTTCACACGGTTCCGGTGATCAAGATCGGCTCCGTCAAAAGAGGCCAGTTCGAAGAACTAATCGGCCCGTCCTGGTTCGATAGCCATTTTGAAAATCCGGTGACTCGGCGCACGGACAATTTGATGGAAGGACTCTACCTGCGAACTGAATCCAAGGGCGTTGTCACCGGACGAGCCAAGTTCGTGCGGACGGAGTTCGTCGAGAAAATCAAGCAAAGCACGCATTGGCAGCAGCAGGTGATGGTGCCCAACGTGCTGATTGAAGGAACGGATTTCTGGTCATGACATGGGACGAACTATCGCAGGGAGACGTCGACAAGGTGTTGGCCTGGGCCACCGACCAGCCGTGGTGTCGTGCGATGGCGGACTGCCAGCAAGATGCCGAGTGGCACTCGGAGGGAGATGTCTGGACCCACACGAAGATGGTCTGCCCACAACTTTCAAGACTTGAAGAATGGCAGTCGCTCGATCAACACGAACGCATTTTGCTGCTGTTCACCGCCATCTTTCATGATTCGGCGAAGCCGGAGACCTCTCGCCTCGATCCAGAATCGGGACGAATCCAATCGCCCAAACACGCCGTCAAGGGAGAACATGTTGCCCGCAAGGTCTTGCGTGAAGCGGGATGTGATTTGATCGCTCGGGAAGAGATCGCTCGGCTGGTTCGCTTTCACGGACGACCGGCGTTCCTGCTCGAAAAGCTCGATCCGATCCAAGAAGTCATTTCACTTTCGTGGTTGGTCAGCAACAAGCTGCTCTATCTGTTTGCCTTGGCCGATACTCGTGGCCGAACGACCGCATCAATGAGTCGGCCCGAAGAGAATCTGCATTACTGGACGCTCTTGGCTGAAGAAAACGACTGCTTTTCAAAGCCATATCGGTTTGCCAACGATCAAGCTCGCTTTCTGTTCTACAGGCAGGAGAATCCTGACCGCTTTTACGTGCCGCATGAAAACTACCGCTGCACGGTCACGGTCATGTCGGGTCTTCCGGTCAGTGGCAAAGACACCTGGCTGGCCAGGAATCGGAAGGAGTTGCCGGTTTTGTCGCTGGACGACATTCGTTCTGAACTGCACGTTGAAGCAACCGACAACCAGGGCGGCGTCATCCAGCATGCCAAAGAGCGCTGCCGAGAATTCCTGCGGTCGGGGACTTCCTTCGCTTTTAGCGCTATCAACTTGCTGCGCCAGACGCGGCAGCGATGGATCGATCTGTTCGCCGACTACGGGGCTCGCATCGAGATAGTCTATATCGAGCCGCCCTTGTCGGTGATTGTTGAACGGAACAAACGGCGAGAGCGATCTGTCCCGGAACAGGTCATTCGAGAGCTCGCTGAAAAGTGCGAACCTCCTACGTGGACCGAGGCGCATAGCCTGGTCATCGCTGAATAATGCGGACAACCAGGCGAGCCCGATGGCCCTGCTCGATGAGCGCATAGAACCGGCAATAACTCGTCTCAATGTGCAGATGACCAAAAAAGCGCGGGTGAATCTCTGTAAGAACAGGGAATCGCGAATTGCTCAATGGATCAACAATCGCTGACGATCGGGTTGATATTGGCCAGCCCCGCCTTGATATCGCGCGCCGTGCCACCAACCGAGGTCGATGTGGCGGAGGCAGAAAGGGCCGGAATAGTCCCAGCCCCAGGTGCCTTCGTTCGGAGAACGGGCCTCGCCGTGAAAAGCAGCGCCGCCGCCGACGTAGTAACCAGTGAAGTTGGGACCGTTCGATGGCCGCGCATAGCGGGCAACGCATTCGGGATTGCCGGCCCGCTGAAAGTCGCAGCCGTCGCCCGCGGGCTGGACCGCCGGCTCGGCGTCGGCCGCAAAGACGATCGGTGTGCTAGCAAGCAACAAGACGACGGCCAAGAGCAGTACTCGCCAATCCTTGGCGTCGTGCAACATCTTCCGTGAATCCTTCGTTAGAGTGTCAACCGAACGTTAATCGTGAGACTTCCCTGCGCCGCCCTCGCTAACGCTTCGGGTTAGTGTGACACGCCGTTCAAATGCCGTCGGGGTTGCGATCGTAGTTCACATACGGCAGCCGGATGCCGCGGACGAAATAGTTGTCGGCATGGATCGCGGTCGGCGGGGCAAACTTTGCTCCGGCCACGGTCGTGATCACGTCGTCCTGGGCCACGCCGTCGCCGCTCACACCAAGCCCGAAGCTCAACACGCCGCCGACATACAGCGGCAAACTGCCGGGGAAGAAAACGACGCCGTTTTGATTGGCCAGATTGAACGGATCGCGGAAGTTGCGATCTTCGTTGAACGCGGCGAAGCCCATCACGCTGGTGCTATTGGTCGAATAAACGGCAGCCGCCAGCGGGCTGCCGACGTCTTCGCCCGTATGCGAATTGATGCCCGGATCGTTCAACGCCGAAAACGGTCCCGGCGGCGCTCCGTTGATTCCCTCGGGGAAGAACGGCTGCGCTAAGTAGCGGAACGTGCGGCTGGTGAATGCCACGCCGGTCAACGGCGCCGCGGGCCCATTTGCCGACGTGCTGCCGAGAACCTCGTCGGCCGGTTGGAGCTCCGGGGAAGCGTAATAGACATCGTTTCGCGCCTTCGCCACCGCCACGTCGATCGAAAAGATCGGCGAATCCGGCATGCGATAAAGCGCCAGCACGTTGCCGTCGGTGTCGGTCACGGCGAACACCATCTCGGCGGTGCTGCCGAGCGCACGGATTGCCGAGCGGGTCAGTTTGGCTTGGGCGATCCCCGCGTTGATGATTTGATTCTCCTGCGCGATTTGGGTGGCGGTTCCGTGCGGCGTCACCAGCCAGCCGCTGCCCAACGTCTGCCCGTTGAGATACGAAGCGGCCGAGTCTACCGCTTGCGGGTTGCCCGGGTTGAATGCCCCCAGCGACAGGCTGCTGGTGGAGTTTCCCGAACCGGCCGAGTTTGCGATCACCCGGATTTGACGCAATCCGAGATACGGGCCGCCTTGGCCGACCTCGTCCAAAATAATCCCAGCCATGTTGATCTGCACTGCCGGGCCGCCAGGCAGGTTATAGCCCGGCACGGGAGGAATGTTGGGTCCACTCGACGAATGCAAGGTGCCGACGGAAAAACTCGCGCCCGACGAGCCATTGGTCGCCGCGAACGACATCCATTCGGCGGTCTGCTCCAAGGTCGTGTCCTCGCGGGCGATTTCGGCATTTTGCTCGGCGGTCGAGCTGGCATTGGCCGGCAGCGGCGTGAAATTTTGCTCGAAGTCGGCATAGCCATGCGGTCCGGGGAAAAACACGGCGATGCCGCCGACCAGACTGCCGTTCTTATAGAGCGGAATGCCGCCGGGAAGCGTGCCGATGCCGCGCGGCTGCGCGGTGGGCAATAATCCGGAGGCAACGCCATACGATTCGGTGTTGATGATTTGCGTCGAGCTGATGTCGGACGCGGTCAAATCCGCGGAGGGGACGTTGAAGTCGAGATTCGTATCGCGGTTGGTAAACTCGATTCCAAACAAATCCGCCGACGGAGTGTTGAGCGCGTTGATCGGAAAATTGCCGCCGACGCCGACCCGGGCCACGACTCCCGGTCCTTGATACACGGAGGTTGGATCGCTCAGGTCGGGATCCGATTGCACCTCGCGCTGCGTGATCGTCGATTGGCTGACGAAGCCGACGGTTCGCGAAGTGAGCGGCCCTTGGTCGCTCGAGAAGAAAGCGGCGGCGCGGGCGAGCGACACCGCTCCGTCGATCGAAAACACCAGCGCGCTCAAATCGTTGGCGGGAGTGTTCGGCAATCCTTGCAGCGTGACATTCACGCCCGATTCGACTTTCACTCCCAAGATGTCGCCTTCGCGATCGACCACGGCAATGATCGCGTCATTACGGGACGAGGCCGCTTCCGCGCGTTGGAGCAACTGATTGACGTCGGCCGACGTAATGCTAGCACTAAGCATCTGCCGCTTTTCGAGGCACTCGAATCCGATTCGGAATCCGCCTCGCCGTTTGGGAAGACTGCGATCGACTCGTCGACGCGGTAAGCCTGGCGATTTCATGGGTTGCAAACTCTAAGGGGTTGGTACGCATCCATGCAGACTTAGAATCGTCATCCTAGGCGCGCACGGATTATGCCGGCAAGTTTCCGCAAACGGTATTTAGGGACGCTTTGTTGATTATACATGCGCAAACCGGCAAAAGCGCTAAACCCCGCTCGACTCCTCTAGTCGCTACAGCCGATAAAGTCAGAGGCACTCCCTCTTCAGGAAGGATGGGCAGGCATTGTCCGTGACGGTTTTGTCGCAAGGTCGCCGGTTGATCGTGAAACATTCCGCGCGGGTTACCGGCCATGTGCTCAAATTCGCCCACGCCTGGCCGCGTCTTGAAAAAGGGGACAGGCACCTCGCAACGACCCAATACGTCCGACAAAACCACGGAGTGGCTCGGAGCCAGTCCCCTTTTTCAACCGGCTGCTGGCCAAATTTCGGGAGTCGCGTCGATCGCTTCTCGACGATTTCAGATTTCGATTTGGCGGACGCTGGCCATTGGTTTGATAATGGCCGCTATCGTCATCTCCACGCCGCTGGGCAAGTGTATTTGCGGCGGTATCTTCGAAGCACATGCCGCGATTGCCGAGGAGCCTTCGCTGTTCGACCCACCTTCGCCGCTTGACCCAGTTGCTCAACCAACCTGGCAATCCCAGTCGCCGATCGTACAGACCAGTGAAATCACATTTCACTTATTGGACGACAAATTTGCTTTCCTCGAGCCACTGCCGCCGCCACCGTCGCCGGGCGGCGGGACGCCGAGCGGCGAGGTGAATCCGCCGGTGCTGCGATTGCCGCAACCGGTGCCAGTTCCGGAACTCGTGCCGCAGCCAGCGCCGCAGCCCGGCGGCTTGCAGCAGCCGGAAGAGCTGCTCCGCTTCCCCATCGACCCCCCATTGGGCTACACGGGTCCGTCGGGCGTGTTGCCGAGCGAAAGTCAGGAGTCGAGCGATTTTGTCCCGCTGGAGGATCGCTGGCGCAGCGGGTTCCCGGACTGGGATCGCTCCGACAAAGGTCACCCGCGGCAGGATGACTACCCCTATGTCAAGGGAAATATCCTCGATCCCTTTAATCAAAACGTCCTCAAGGGCGACTATCCGATCGTCGGCCAGCATACGTTCTTGAACATCACGGCCGAAAGCCAAACGATCCTCGAAACGCGACAGGTTCCCACGCCGCAAAACGGCTTCGACAGCACCAGTTTCCCCGGCGGAAGCGAGTTCTTCGGCAATCCCAACCAGTTCGCGCTGCAACAGTTTTTCCGTCTGTCGTTCGACCTGTTCCACGGCGACGCGGCGTTCAAGCCGATCGATTGGCGAATCAAGCTTCAGCCGGTGTTCAACATGAACTATTTGGATGTGCAGGAACTAGGAGTCGTCAGCCCGGATGTCACGCAAGGCCGAACCCGCTTTCGCGACGATTTTGCCTTGGAGCAATGGTTCTTCGAAATGAAGCTGGCCGATCTCAGCCCGGACTACGATTTCCTCTCGGTGCGGATCGGTTCGCAGCCGTTCACGAGCGATTTTCGCGGCTTCATTTTCGACGACACGAACCGAGGCGTGCGTCTGTTCGGCACGCGCGCGTCGAACCAGGAGCAGTTCAACGTCGTCTATTTCGACCAGCAGGAAAAAAACACCGACAGCGATTTGAACACATTCAACGACCGCGGCCAGCGGGTCTTGATCGCCAATTATTATCGCCAGGATTTCATTTGGCCCGGCTACACCGCGGAATTCAGCTTCCACTACGACCATGACGATCCCAGCGTTCATTACGACGACAATGGATTCCTAGTGCGCCCCGATCCCGCCGGCATCGCACAGCCACACCAGGTCGATGCGTGTTATCTCGGCTTTGCCGGCGACGGTCATATCGGCCGGCTGAACGTCAACGACGCCTTCTATTGGGCCTTCGGCACGGATTCGTTGAATCCGATGGCGGGCCAGCCGGAAACGATCAACGCGCAAATGGGGGCGCTCGAATTGTCGTACGACAAAGACTGGGTCCGGTTTCGCTCCTCGCTATTCTTTGCCAGCGGCGACAGCAATCCCTATGGTGGCCAGGCGCGGGGCTTCGACACGATTCTCGACGATCCCAACTTCGCGGGCGGCGATTTCAGCTACTGGCAACGGCAGCCCATCAAGTTGCTCGGCGTGAATCTCAAACAGGCCAATAGCCTCGTGCCCGACCTGCGGGCCGCGAAATCGGAAGGGCAAGCCAACTTCGTCAATCCGGGCCTGGAACTGGTCAATGCCGGGATGGATTTCGAGCTAACGCCCAAGTTGCGGTTGGTGAGCAACGCGAATTTGCTATGGTTCCAAAACACGGCCGTGCTGGAGCAGTTCGTTTTTCAAAGTGATATCCGCCGGTTCATCGGCACCGACCTGAGCCTGGGCTTGGAATATCGACCGCTGCTGAGCAACAACTGCATCGTCCGGGCCGGCGTCGCCAGCCTGTTGCCGGGCCAAGGATTTCACGACCTTTTCGATCCGTTCGTCGGCCACCTCGGCGATCTGGTGGCGACGTTCGTGGATGTGACACTGACCTACTAAGTTGGGGTCTGGCTCATTTTTCGGCCCGTTAGTGGAATGAATTGAAATCGAAGGTTGTGCCGAAAAATGTGCCTGACCCCTTTGAGTCGCGCTGAATCTCCAATCATGGATGGTTGCGGATGTTGACTTCTCACGGAAAAAATCGGCTGCCGAAGATCATGCTTCGGACATTGGCGTTGCTGGTCGGGAGCGGAATTCCGATCGTGCTTGTCTTGGGCCAGGAACCGGTCCCGCGAGTGTTCTTTCGCGGGTCGGCTGTGGAGACGTCACCCGAGGTGCCCGTCGCACCATTGCCCGTCGCGCCTTTGCCACCGGGCATGGTCGCGGCACACATCGATCCCTTTCCGTTGCCGCCGGAAATGATTGGCGTCGATCTTTCTCGGCAAACCGAAGCCGACGCGGCCGCCAAGAGCCGGGGCTGCGTGATTTGCCACCAACATGTCGGCGACATGCACAATAAGGCGACGGTCCGACTTGGTTGCATCGATTGCCACGGCGGCAATCCCTGCGCGGTGACGATCGAAGAGGCTCATGTTCATCCGCGCTTTCCCGACGCCTGGCCCACCTCGGCCAAGCCGGTTCGCTCGTACACGCTGTTGAATCACGAATCGCCGGATTTCATTCGCTTCGTCAATCCGGGCGATCTGCGGATTGCCCACATCAGTTGCGGCAACTGCCATGCGCGCGAAGTGCTCGAAATGCGCAAGAGCATGATGACCCACGGCTGCATGTTGTGGGGCGCCGCGCTGTACAACAACGGCGCCGTGCCGTCCAAGACGTCGCGCTACGGCGAAAGCTACAGCATGACGGGCGCGCCGCAGCGAATTCAAACCATCCCGCCGCCGTCGGAGCGCGAAATCGTTGAAAAAGGGGTCGTTCCCTACCTCGACCCGCTACCTCGCTTCGAGATCAGCCAGCCGGGCAACATACTGCGGATCTTCGAGCGCGGAGGTCGCTTTCAGGCGGAAACCGGTATTCCCGAGCGGCTCGAAGAATCGGGCAAGCCGCGACAACGGCTCAGCACCCGCGGCCTCGGCACCGAAAACCGCACCGACCCGGTTTTCATCAGCCTGCAAAAAACGCGGCTGCTCGACCCGACCTTGAACTTCCTCGGTACGAACGATCATCCGGGCGATTATCGCTCGAGCGGCTGCTCCGCCTGCCATGTGGTCTACGCCAACGATCGCTCGCCGGTCCACTCGGGCCCCTACGCCCAGTTCGGAAATCGCGGAACGTCGTTCAGTCCCGATCCGATGATTCCGCACGACGAGCCGGGGCATCCGATCCGGCACGAATTCGCCCACGGCGGCGGCATCCCCGCGAGCCAATGCATGGTCTGCCATATCCATCCCGGCACGACGGTGATGAACAGCTATCTCGGCTACCAGTGGTGGGACGAAGAAACCGACGGCGACTTGATGTATCCGGCACATCAAAAGCATCCGACCGCCGAGCAAGACATCCAGAATCAGATGTCGAATCCCGACGAGGCGGCCGGCCGCGGACTATGGTCCGATCCCGAATTCCTTGCAAATCTGACCGATCTGAACACCCAAACCCGCCAAACCCAATTCGGCGATTTCCACGGCCACGGCTGGGTGTTTCGCGCGGTGTTCAAGAAAGACCGGAAGGGCAATCTGCTCGATCACACGGGCCAGATCGTCGAACCGGTGACGAACGAAAAGTTGCGTGCCGCCGTGGCCATCACCGCCGCGATGAAAGAGCCGTTCCGCGACACGGAGCATAAATCGCCCGAGGAAGTGCATCGCGAAGAGGCCGATCTGGCTCACAAGCGAAACGGCTTGCCCGTGCATCTGCTCGACATCCACATGGAAAAGGGAATGCACTGCGTCGATTGCCATTTCGTGCAAGACAATCATGGCAACACGCGATTGCAGCGCGAAGTGCGAGCGGCGATCGAAATCCAGTGCATCGATTGCCACGGCACGACAACCAAACATGCCGATCTGCACACATCCGGTCCGGCGGCGTATACCTCATCGCCCGACGGCTCACGCGACTTGAGCTTGCTCCGCACTCCATCCGGCCGCCGCCGCTTCGAGCAAGTCGGCGACAAGATCTATCAGAACTCGATGGTCGAGGAAAACCTGCGCTGGGAAATCGTGCAAACGGCCGACACGATCGACCCGACCAACGAGCATTACAACGTCAAGTCGGCGATGGCCAAGACCGTGCGCTTCGCCGCCGACGGATCGGGGCTGGAATGGGGCGGAAAGCCCGAGGAGAAACGCTGCGCTCATCAGAACGGCCAGATGAGTTGCATCGCCTGCCATTCCTCCTGGAATCCGAGTTGTTACGGCTGCCATCTGCCGCAGAAAGCCGACAAAAAGCTTCCGAACCTGCACAACGAAGGCGACGTGAGCCGCAACTACGTCTCCTACAATTTTCAGACATTGCGCGACGACGTGTTCATGTTGGCCCACGACGGCGACGTGACCGGAAATCGCATCGGCCCGGTCCGCTCGAGTTGCGCGATTCACGTCGGCTCGTACAACGGCAACCGCGAGTCGATCTACGTGCAGCAGCAAACGATCTCGGCCGAAGGATTAAGCGGAATCTCGTTCGGCACCAACGTGCCCCATACCGTCCGCGCCGGGCCGCGCCTGGCCAACGGCGAGGCCTCGACCAATTTCGCGCCCGGCACGACCGAAACCAAAATGTGCTCCGATTGCCACGTCGCCCGGAAGAACGACAACAACGCGATCATGGCCCAACTCTTGATGCAGGGCACGAACTACGTCAATTTCATCGGCCGTTACTCTTGGGTCGCGACCGGCAACCGCGGGCTGGCGGCGGTCGAAGTCACCGAGCGCGACGAGCCGCAGGCCGTGTTGGGAAGCACGCTCCATGCACTGGCCTTTCCCGAAAACTATCAGCAGCACGTCGCGCGCGGCGGCATCCTGCAACATGCGCACACCCATTCCGCCCGCGACATCAGCGACGCCGTCACCAAGCCGTTCGAGACCACCGAAGTGCTTGGGCTTCAGAACCGTGGCGAGTATCTCTACGCCGCTTGCGGCGCCGGCGGGCTGCGCGTGTTCGACATCGCCTTCATCGACGACAAGGGATTTTCGCAACGCATT
>Ga0182024_10011284_pt1 | contig 17979 bp, 16 predicted proteins | sample P32metaG_FD_120480 | JGI IMG/M metagenome (GOLD analysis project Ga0182024, IMG submission 120480) | Permafrost microbial communities from Stordalen Mire, Sweden - P3-2 metaG (Illumina Assembly) | ecosystem: Environmental > Terrestrial > Soil > Wetlands > Permafrost | place: Sweden: Stordalen... | reverse complement strand
TCACCGCGCAGCTTGTGCCCGGACGCGCACCTGCGTCCCGTTCCGACGCCCTGAGCGCCGAATCATCGCGACCGGAAACTCGGCGTTATGAAACTGAAGTTCCGGGCGTGCAATCCTCATCCGCCGCAAAGCGTACCGGAATCGAACGCATGCTGAGTGAGGATGGCAACGAGCAAGAGCAGTCCGTGATCCCATCGCCACAAAGTTTGCCAAGCGCTTCGAACATCGAAGTCACCGAGCGCGCCGATATCGAGCCTGCGGCAAAGACCACTCTTCCTAAAATCGCGGGCAGCTACAAACTTCCGCCATCAAGCTTGTTGCACCGTCCTGACGAGCAGCAATCCGTCAACGAAGAAGAACTCAAACTCGTCGCGCAGGTCCTCACCGCAAAGTATGCGGAGTTCGACGTCCACGGACAAGTCACGCAGATCAATCCTGGTCCCGTCGTCACCACGTTTGAGTTCAAGCCCGAAGCGGGAATCAAATACAGTCGCATCATCGGGCTCACCGACGATCTTTGCCTAGCCCTGCGCGCCGAAAGCATTCTCGTCGAGCGCATGCCTGGCAAAAGTACAGTCGGCATTCAGGTGCCAAACCGCGAGCGCGAAATTATCTGGCTGCGCGAGAACATCGAGTCACAGGAGTTTCTCGGCACAAAGTCCAAGCTCACGCTAGCCATGGGCAAGGACATCAACGGACGCATCGCCGCTGCCGATCTCGCTGGCATGCCTCACCTGCTCATCGCCGGATCCACAGGAACCGGAAAGTCCGTGGCCATCAATGCCATGATCATGTCGATCTTGTTCAAGTCCACGCCAGCGGAAGTGCGGCTCGTGCTGGTTGATCCAAAGCGGCTCGAACTCGGCAACTACGAGGGCGTTCCGCATCTCTACACTCCCATCATTACCGAGCCGAAACTGGCAGCCAATGCGCTGCGCAACGCCGTTCGCGAAATGGAGCGGCGACTGAAGCTGCTCGCTGCCAAAGGCGTCCGCAACATCGATAGTTACAATCGCCTGTTCGACGACACGCCCAGCCTCTTCAGCGATCAGACAAATCCTGAAGACGGGCCGATTCCCAAGATTGTCATCATCATCGACGAACTCGCTGACTTGATGATGCTCGATGGAAATAACGTCGAAGAGTCCATTACGCGCCTGGCGCAGATGGCGCGCGCGGTCGGCATTCATCTTGTGCTGGCAACGCAGCGTCCGTCGGTCGACGTCATCACGGGATTGATCAAGGCTAACTTCCCTGCTCGCGTTTCGTTCCGCGTTGCGACCAAAGTAGACTCGCGCACCATTCTTGATGCCAACGGCGCCGAATCCCTCCTCGGACGGGGCGACATGCTCTATCTGCCTTCGGGCTCAGCGCGAGTTCATCGCCTCCACGCTCCGTACGTAACCGAAAAAGAGATCGAAGCCGTAGTGGAATTCTGGAAGGCGCAAGGCCAAGCTCAATATCAAGAGAAATTTCTGGAGACGCCAAAAGAAGATCGCGACGCCTCATCCGGCGGCGGCGATGGTTCTGGGGAAGTTTCCGCCGACGACAACGATCCACTTTTCAATGATGCGGTGCGCCTTGTGATTGAATTTGGCAAAGCCTCCACTTCCCTGCTGCAACGCCGGCTGCGCATCGGCTACGGCCGCGCCGCTCACCTTATCGACCTCATGGAACGCGATGGCATTGTCGGGGCGGCCGATGGACCAAAGCCTCGCGAAGTATTGAAGCGCCCCGACTGGATCTCAGAAATCGAAGAGTCGATGCGGTAGCTCTGCGCAAACTTTGTGACTCAATTCGACGAATCAACATCCTTCTGTAATTGTCATCCCGAACGGAGTGAGGGATCTGCAGTTCGTCAGCGACCGGCAAGACCGCCGATTCCTAATTAGGTTTTCGACAGGTGGGTGCCCCATCCTTGCGCGTCCTTTGCGCAAGCGCCTGCCCAGTTTTGCCGAAGCCCCGAGCGAAGCCGATGGGGGAGTCGAAGAGGTGGGAAACCAGACTGATCGCACAATGGGCTTTGCCTTTCACGCCGCCGTCAGCGCGCTGCGATATCGGCACCCTTTTCAATCTGTCATCCTGAGCGGAACTTTGTTATTGGCAAAGCCAATGACAAAGTGGAATCGAAGGACCCCTACGTCTGTCAACACCGCCCGCGGCAAGGCAAGGCCGGGGATGCCCCATTCTTGCGCGCCCTTTGCGCAAGACTGGGGAACCACACTGATCGCACAAGTGGTTTTTGCCTTTCACGTCGCGTGCCCCAAATGAGCGTGCGTAAGATAAAGATCTGACCTCCGGCCGCGTAAAGCGGAGTCTCACAATGCCAGCAGTTCGGCGAGCCACTTCTCAAGGAGCGTGAGAAGTGGCGCAACCCGAGTTATTGAGTGTCAATGTTGAAAAGCAACCCGCGTTATACTCTTCAGGTCTGATGTGGCTCACCCGCCAAGAACTAGTCAGCAGGAATAGCCAGTACGATTTCCTGCAGCACGATTACACATTGACCAGAATAGTAAACTCCATTTGTTGTTAGCAGAGCTTGCAAATTTCGGTGGGTTTCTGCCTGATGCATAATCCCCAGAACGAGACCATCCGTTGGATGCGCGAATTTGGATAAGAACCTATTGGTCGGACCAAAAGACTCGGCTAGGCCAATGGACTTGGCGGCTTCCGCCACGTGCAGATAGTTGCTGTCCAGTGAATCACGTCCCAACTTCTCCCTAGCAACCTCAGCAATTTTCTCACGAGAAGAAGCTTCAAATACATCAGGAGTTCCGAACTGCACCATGTGCATTTTGGAAACAGCATCCGCGAGTCCCAGCATGTCTCGCAGCGCATCTTCGTAGAAACGAAGAGCATTCTCTTGCGAGGCCTCGCAATACTTGAGCCAAATCCACAGTTCAAGCAGGTTTCGTGCGTTCCACGCCGCCGCCGAAACCGCTTCCCGGTCCATCGTTTTGAGAAGATCACTGCTTACCCGTGCCACACTGTACAGGATCTTGGTGACAAGATCGGCAAACCAAGGTTCTACTTTGCCCTTAATTTTACGACTGGCGATGATGTCGCATAGTTCCTGTAGCCGATTCGGAATCGCGTTTTGTAACTTGTCGCGATTGAACTCGGTCTCTAGCGCGACGTCATAATCATCAGGCATATTTTTCGACGTTTGTAGTTGGACATATCATTAAGTGAACACCGTCAATCTTCCGCTTATTGGTCTAGAACACTCAATCAGGTCAAGTGAGGATATTCATCCTCGCCGCCCATCGTGCGTCGTGGATTGAGGAAGATCCCCGTGTCTTGGCGGGTGGCCCACCCTTGAGTAGCTCTCGGTTTTCGTCTGCATCACCCAGCCGGGGGTGGCCCATTCTTGCGCGTTCTGTGCGCAAGGGTGGGAACCACACTGATCGCACAATGGGCTTTCACGCCGCGTGTGCCCCAAATGAGCGTGCGTAAAATAAAGATCTGACCTCCCGCCGCGTAAGCGGAGTCTCACAATGCCAGCAGTTCAGCGAGCCACTTCTCAAGAAGCGTGAGAAGTGGGGCACCCCCAGCTATTTCGGTCACTGTTAAAAGACGAACCCGCGATATGCTTCCCCGTTGTCGCCCCAGCCGCTGGGAGTCTCAGGGAAGCATCGCCAACTCAATCCATCCGAAACTGTTATCCGATTTTCTGACGCACAGGAAGGGTCTATCTGCGCTCCTCCCTATGCCTTTTTCTACATAGAATGTTCCCCGCCCAGCAGCTGTGCAGCCCGGTTTGGGGCCAGTAGAACTGTCCTGAAAACCCACCTTTGAGAAACTGCTTACCGGTCGAATGCCTTTGTACGCGCCCGTGTGCGTTACTATCGCAAGCTGCGCAGGATCACCCTCTAAGCACAACGACAGCTTCCACTCCGGTTGCTTGGACCCGGCCTCAGGACATCCAGCCGTCGCCAAGTCAAACACCAACGGTCCTTTACCACTAATCGTTAACTTGTTCTTCGCAGTCAGTTCTGTCGCAACTAGGCTCTTGCTGCCTAAGTCAACCACTTGCCCCTGCACGCTCGTTATCTGCTTTTGCAACTTCGAGATTGAGGCGTTCACTTGCTTATATCCGCTTGCGTCCGACTGAATTTGTGCCACTTCTTCTTTGAGACCGACGGTCGTTCGCCTTACGGCGTCAATGCCCTTCCTTGCATCTGCCGCAGCATTATCAATCTCCACCTTTGCGCTCTCCACGCCTCTTCGAAAATCGAGGTAGCTCCAACCCAGCAATAATGCAAACAAGGCTACGATCACACCCACGGTATTCCGAACCCAGCCAGCCCACTTCATCAATCGGGCCGCGACCGACGCTGTAATCTCCATTTCGGTAGCTTGGCGATCACGAAAACCGTTCTTACGCACAATCTCTGCTCCGCATTTATCACAAACATTGTTGCCGTCTAGTTGGGTCGTCTTACTCTCAATAGATTCCATCAAGCTGCCTCCCCAATGTTTACACTGCCGCTAGGCGAAAATTGTAATCCCTCCTATCGTGAAGCCGCTATTAACTTCGTTGGGGGCGTGGGCCAGGGAGTGGCGCACCCCAGTTATTTCGGTCAACGTTCAGAGAGAGAAACCCGCGCTGTACTTCCCCGTTGGAGTGGCCACCGCCCCCGAAAAAGCTCACCGCGGGCGCTAAAGGCGGGTGGCCGACCCTTCTCAAAGATACGTTTCCGTTTCCCATAACGGAAACGAGGGTGCCCCACCGCCGCCTGCGTTATGGTCGGCGATGCCGCGATGCCGCCATCTCCAAGGTCCTCGTCATACTTTTTCACTAATAACACTTGACAACCCGTCTTATAATAAAAGTAAGAGCTCAACACAGTAGAGAGATGCGCGGCCTATCCACTTATAACTCCGCGCCAGCCGTGACCTATCCGGCAGAGAAGAATTGTAACAACCACCAACCCATGCCGAATCAAGACTTTACTTCTAACTATCTTCCTTTGAAGACTTTGTCGGCCGGGTGGCCCGGGCGATTGCAATCGTTTGAACTCACGAGGGTGCCCCGCTAAGCGACGGGATGTTTCCGCACGGTTGAACGTTCCTTCCTAGATCGCTCACTTGTGTCTCGTTTTTCGCCCGACTTACCGAGTTATGACTTGACTTACTAAGTTACAATTAAACAATAGGTCAGTCCTATAGCAACGCGTTCATTGATATCTTTGAAAAGTTAAGGTTTCAATCCCGGGCGGGTAACCCCTTTCGCCGGAATACTTTGGCGAAGTTGGTCTCTCCTGACAGGAATCGACAGACCAATTGCACCAAATTCAGGGCAAATTCCGCCCTCGCGCCTCGGTTTTTCACCGAGAACCGAGAACCGGGAACTGAGAACCGTGCTTAAGTCCAATGCGCTCAGGACTTTACCTCTAACTCCAATCGGCTCAGGACTTTGGCAGAAAATTTGCGCTAAAGTCTTGATTCCAATATACCGACCCAGGGGAGGGGGTACCCCCTGTCAACCGGGAAGAAAAATCGGGAAAGTAGAAATAAAGAGGGACGAAGAAAGATAGGGTAAGTGTCTTTGGGACGGGCGACTGGTTAGGGGTCCTTCGACTTCGCGGAAACTTCACTTCGTGAAGTTTCGGCTGCGCTCAGGATGACAAGGTGGAGACTGTCGAAATGATAACTGGGTGGGGATTGGTCGAAATGATAACTGAATACCTTCTAGAATAGTTTCATGAAATTTCACACTGAATATGTAACTCTGCACACAAAAACCAAGCGTGCCTATGTTCATCTGACGCCGCAGGTCGAAGCGGCGCTGAAGAAGTCCGGGATTAAGGATGGGATGATTCTGGTTTCGGCCATGCATATCACTGCCGGAGTTTACGTGAACGACAACGAGAGCGGGCTGATTCAAGATATTGACCAGTGGCTGGAGACGCTGGCTCCGTTCCGGAAGGACTATAGGCATCATCAGACGGGCGAAGACAATGGAGACTCGCACCTGAAGGCGTTGCTCATTCACCATGAGGTTATCGTCCCGGTTACGAATGGGAAACTCGACTTTGGCACGTGGCAGCAGATTTTTTATGCCGAGTTTGATGGGCAGCGCGACAAGCGGGTTCTCATAAAGGTAATGGGCGAATGAGAGCCTTGATTTATCCTCATAGACTACGCAACGATGTCGATTTGTTGCGATGATCGATGCGGGCGTTACGATGGAGTGACGGGCGTCTCGGCGTCCCCCCTCTGACGCCGTTGGGTGGGCCGGGCGGGGACGCCCGGCTCTTCATAAGCAAATTTGAGGAACTTTACGATAAATATATGACTGAAGAGTTAAGCGAATTGCAGGAACATGCGGAGCATGCTCGGGAGCATCCCGATCTGGCCCCGGTTACGCTGACCATGGCGGTGCTGGCGGTGCTGGTGGCAACCGTGTCCCTGCTGGGGCATCGCACGCATACTGAAGAAATCATTCTGCAAAATAAGGCGACCGACCAGTGGGGCTATTACCAGGCTAAGAACATTCGTCGCCACAATGACGAACTGTTTGCCGATCTGACCTCGATCATCGCTGCCAAGGATGCCGATGGGGCGTCGAAACTGCAGGAAAAATACCGGGCAGAAGCGGAACGCTATAAGGGCGAACAAAAGGAACTCGACGCCAAAGCGCGCGAACTGGAGCAGGACGGCGAACATACCCGGCGGAAAGCTGACCGCTTCGATCTGAGCGAAGTTTTCCTGGAAATCGCTCTCGTTGTAAGTTCCATCACTCTGCTCTCCGGTCGCCGCATCTACTGGCATCTCGGATTGGTTATGGCCGCAGTGGGCATACTTGTGGCAGCGTCGGCTTGGATGGTTCGCTAGCTCCTTGTCATTCTGCGCAATGCAATGGATCTCAACGGCAAAGCTTCAACCACCATCGCAGTGATTTCCATCACCCCGGAAATGTTCGCCATCCATGACGAGTATCCGTCAGGGGCGACTGAATCCCGTCATTTCAAACTAAATTTTGCTGATCGTGTCCAGTCTCGAGCCTCTAACTAGTTGCATCCACAGATTTAGAGAAACCTAATCCTCAGGTTCGCTCTTCGGACTCTCGCGTGCATCCACAATCGAATCTCTTTGGCCGAGAACTCAGAAGAGAAGAATGGATTCCAGCCCATGCTTCATAAATGCGCAAACCCCAGTTGTACCGTTCCCTTCCTTTCGCTACGCGAAGGCAAGCTGTTTCTGGCTGAAACTTTCCCCTCTGATCGCAATGAGGCTTTCCTTGGCAACCGCCGGAAGCTGCGGCGCCGCGAACATTTCTGGCTGTGCGATGCGTGCTCGGGGCATTACACGCTCCGCTTCGATACCAGCCAAGGGATGCTCACCGTACCGATCAGCGAGCATGCGGGACCACAGTACCTCGCGCGCGACGCAGCGAGCATCGGCTAAGTGCCAAGGGGAGCCTGATGGATTACGCAATCACAAAACGCCCATGCTGCTCCGTTTGCGGCCTCGACACCTTCCGCCATAAAGGATGGTTCCTGGTGGTCGAGAACCGTTGGTATGACCGCCTCAAGATTCTTTCCTGGCATTGCTCCCTTGCATCGCAACCGAATATGCGGAGCGTTTGCTGCAAACTGCACCTGAAAGCGATTGTTGGCCATTGGCTCACGCAAGCCAGCCTTCGCGTTCCCCCTACTTTCAATCCACCGCTTCCAATTGGCAGCGATCCGACTCTTACCGATTCCGATCTTGGCCCGGACTCGGTTGGACGCCTGGTCGGCGAATTGGCAGTGCATCGCGAATCTTTCTCTCGCGTCTGGTCAGGCTCCCCGGCCGCGCTGGAATGCATTCTTGACGCCCTTATCACCATCGGAGCTGAAAATAAACCTCAAGCCTTGGAGTTTCGGCTCTTCGACCCACCTGAGTCCTCGCACGGACTTTCACTCCAATAAGGCGCTGGCAGAGTGTCTAGCTCTGCCAGCGCTCCTTCCATACCTTCCAATCTTTTTCCATCAACTCCGCCATAACCTCCGCGGATGTCAACAGCCAGTTCCCTTTTCGTGCCCGCAAATCCTTCAGAATGGCACGCCGTTTTTCTTCCGTCCCCAAGTGAATATTTGCCGTTTCCCTCCCCATCGCATCCAGCAACCGGCACTCACCTCGACTGGTGCCAAGCGCCTCCAACTCAACTCGCGAGCAATGTGGAGACAGCCGGCGCACGATCCAGTGCCCGCGCATCTGCACATACGGATCATGGCAACGGACTGACCGCCGCAGAATCGCAGCATACAGAATTTCCGAGGGCGCTCGCTTGGCGTTCAGCCACTGCAGCGCGGATGCGGTCAACGCTTTCGCCTCCCGCGCCACGCGTCCGCCCTTCCAATCCGCGATCGCAACTATTCTGAGGCGCCCCAAACTTCCCAGTCCTGCCCGCCGCCGCGCCAAACGATAAGGGATTCCCGCCTCCGGCAGTAGGTGCTCCAACGCCTCTCGCGCGCTGTCCGGTATCGGGCCTCGAATCGTCGGCAGACGATCTATTTTGCCCCAGAACAATACAGGATCCCGCAGCTTGTTTTCAGCGATCGACCGAAGCCAACCGTGATGCTCACCCAAGACAAAGGGAAGTCCGCCTTCTTCCATCCCGCGCTCGTAACCTGCTAGAATCGCAGCGGCCGCATCCTTCGGCTTGATTGCCAGGCGCTCTTCCTGTGCCGCCAGCAACGCGCTCGTCGCCAGCCGGACCAAGTCCATGGTGTAGGGATAGATTGCGGCTTCGTCGAAATCGTTGATCCCCCAAATGAGTCGCCCATCGGAATCCCGCCAGGTGCCAAAGTTCTCCACGTGCAAATCGCCTACCGACAAAATATGCGGCACTTGATCCAGGTCCGCGCACTGCTTTTGCCACACCTGAACCCAGCGATAGAATGTCGCGCGAAAAAATGGAAACAACGCAGCCGCCATCTGCTCATGCTTGAAACGCAGGTCGGGCTCGACGATACGAATCTGGAGCCGCAACCAATCCTCAAACTTCTTCGTAGCTTTCACAATATTCATGGGCGAGTTCTCTGTTATGATTTGCGGCGCTAATGTTGTTAAGCTCTTATCTTATCGTGCGGGGACGGGCGCCCTCGCGAGCTTACCCTGAGCGAAGTCGAAGGGTTCGTGCAGGGCGAAGCTCGGCGGATGCCACCAGCCTCCGCGCCGCTCATCGGCGGACACGAAATTCGGCGATTCTAGCGACGCTACTCATTTCCACCGGCCTTTGCGCTTTAGCAGCGCCGAAACCATCGAGCCTGCGTCCTGTCCACTTGCTTCAGCAGTGGATTCCGATGGCCGACGGCATTCGCCTTTCCGCCACGCTGTATATGCCGGACGGAGCTAAGCCAGACGAAAAATTCCCCGCCCTCCTCGAATATTTACCCTACCGCAAAGACGATTCCACCGCTGCTCGCGACTATCCCGTGCATGCCTGGTTCGCCGCTCGCGGATACGTCAGCGTGCGTGTCGATATTCGCGGCTTCGGCACGAGCGAAGGCGTTCCTACTAACCGCGAATATTCGGAGCAGGAACAACTCGATTGCGAGCAAGTCCTCGCTTGGTTGGCCAGTCAACCCTGGTCTACGGGGAAAGTGGGAATGTTTGGAATCTCATGGGGAGGCTTTAACTCCATCCAGATGGCAATGCGACGACCGCCTGCGCTCAAAGCCATTCTAGCTGTCGATGCCACCGACCAGCTTTTTCATGACGACGTCCACTATGTCGATGGCATGATGCACTTCGACGAGTTCGAGCTCAACATGGATCTCGCTCCCTCCATGCCGGGCGCGCCGGATTATTCTCTTGATGAAAAAACGCTGGGCCCGCGATTCGAATCCGAGCCGTGGTCGCTGCAATACTTCAAGCATCAGCGTGATGGCGAGTTCTGGCATGTTCCACTGCGGCCGCTCAGCGAAATAAGAATTCCGTGCTTTTTAATTGGAGGCTTGCTCGACGGCTATCGCGATTCCATCCCGCACATGTTCGAGCAAGTGAAGGCGCCACTCAAAGCAATCATCGGCCCGTGGAATCACGCCTTTCCCAATGACGCCGAGCCCGGCCCGCAAATCGAGTGGCGAGATCAAGCCTTGCGCTGGTGGGACTACTGGCTGAAGAATCGCAACACCGGAATTATGGAGGAGCCGCCGCTTTCGATTTACATGCAGGACTGGCATCCACCCCATCCGCAACTCAAGACTGTTCCGGGACACTGGCGCGCGGAAATTGGATGGCCGCCGCAAAACGCTGTAAGTACAACTCTCTATCTTTTCGAGGCGCACATTCTCTCCACCGAAACTGCCAAGACGGCGGAGCATCAACTCCGCTACGTTCCGAGCGTCGGGGTGGAATCTGGATTCTGGTGGGGCGAACTACTAACTGATCCGCGGCCGGTTGATGCCTTCAGCCTCACTTACGATTCCGCGCCACTCAAACAAGATCTCACTATGCTCGGACGGCCACATGCCTTGCTACGGGCAAGTTCTTCCTCTCCGCAAGCCGATTGGTTCGCGCGGCTCTCTGATGTTGCTCCCGATGGCACGGTTACGCAAATTACTGGAGCCGGCATCAATGGAGCGCAGCGCGATTCCACTTCCGACCCGAAAGACTTAGTGCCGAATCAGACTTACTCACTCGACATAGAGATGCATCTTGCTACTTGGACTTTTCCAAGAGGCCATCGCATTCGCCTGGCAGTTTCAAACGCACTGTGGCCCATGGTCTGGCCAACTCCTTATGCGATGACGACCTCATTGCAACTCGGAGGCGAGGCAGGCTCTCGCTTGACGCTGCCGCTGGTCCCGCCTTCAATGTATGCAGCTCCAGAATTTTCCGCACCCCTGCCATCCGAACAGCGCGGTGATATTCAGTCAATCGGCTTCCCCTGGCCGGGCGATTGGAAAACCGAGCGCGATGAAATCAATGCAAAAACGAAGGTGACTTGGAAGGGCAAGTCCGAAGAGCATTACCCCTGGGGAAAGGAAAGCGATTCTGAACAAATAATCTATTTCGCCGACGATAAGCATCCGGAGATCAGCTCGGCTGAAGGGGAAGCAGAAATTGTGATGGCACTCAAGGATCAAGCTTTAACCTGGCGGGGGCGCCTGACGCTACGCAGCGACGCACAAAACTTCTACTACAAATACACGCGTCAACTTTTGAAAGATGGACAGCCGCTGCGGCAAAAAGCCTGGGAAGAAACGATTCCGAGAGACCACCAGTAAGACGCCGAAAAGTCAAGCCAGGAACGGGTTACGGCCGTTATCTTTGCTCAGCGACCCATCACACGTAGGCTAACGCAATGAGAAAGCTCTTTCCCCGACCCTTTTCAATGGCTGCTTTTCTGGCGTTTTCACTGGGAGTATTCGCACTGGCCCCTCGCTTCGCAAGCGCTCAGGAACAGTCCGAAGCGTCTCGAAAGATCGTGAGTAAAGTGGCGCCACCCTACCCCGATCTGGCTCGCACTATGCGAATTCGGGGGACGGTCAGGGTGATTGTTGTGGTCGAACCAAGCGGCAAAGCCAAACTCACGCAAGTAGTAGGAGGCAACCCGGTGTTGGTAAAAGCCGCTGTCGACGCCATTTACAAATGGAAATGGGCACCCGCTTCGCAGGAAACGAAAGAATTGATACAGCTGGATTTTCACCCCTAATCAGCGCGAGTACACTGCGGCCGCCATCCCCAATCCACTCTTCAAGTCAGCCGCCAGTAACTGGTGAAACAATTGCTCACCAGCCTCGCGACGCGCGGAAAGCCGCCCCGCTCCGTAAGCGCGCGACTTAAGCCCCCTTTGCACCGCCTCACAAATCCCCAAATCCTCGCTTTGCACTTTATTCCCCACGGCAACACTCTGTTCGTTATAGGCGCGAGCGCCCTCGCCAATGTCACTGAAATAAAAATCAAACACAACCCGGCAATGATCGACATCAACCGGAATCACCAAATTCGTATCGAGATAGCCTTCGTAGCAATTGATCGTGAAATTCGGATGCAGCCAGAAATACCACGCCCGGTCGCCACGACGCGTCGCGCCCGTCGCTTTATCCTCCTCCGAACTCACCATCGGACTCGATTGCAGACAATATCTATCCTCGTTCTCGATCGTGTATTGCTTATAGTCCAGAACCGAATTTAAACCTTTATGCAAATGCGGCACGTGATAGCCGCCGTCGAGATAGTTATCGACAAACACCTTCCAGTTACAATGGATATCGTAAGTCTGACTCGCGAAGTAATGCAGCTTAGTTAGCCCAAGAGGGGCCGCACGCTTTACCAATCCGCCTAGAAACTCGGTCAGCGGCGCGGCATCAACATCGAGATTCACAAAAACAAACTTTTCCCACGTTTCCACTCTCACCGAAACCAGGCCATTGTCCTTGCGCTCAAAGTTTTTTACACCGTCAAATTCCGGCATCCCCTTCAGCGAACCGTCCAAGCCATAATTCCACCCGTGGTACGGACAATGCAAAATTGACGCGATCCCACAGGGCTCGGTCACCACTGCTGCGGCATGATGCCGGCAGACGTTGTAAAAAGCCCGCAGCACGCCATCATGGCCGCGAACCGCCACCAGCGGCTCCCCGGCGACGGTAGCGGTTACAAACTGCCCCGGACTTTCTACCTGATCGACTCGCCCCATCACCTGCCACGTGCGCGAGAACACAGTCTGCCGTTCCAGCTCCGCGATGCGCGGATCTATATACCAAGGCGCTGGAATCGTAGACGCCTCGGTCAGTGGCGCGGCGTCGTCATAACTAGCAACAATCTGCTCAACGCTCATCTCAGTTATCATTTGTTAGTTCTTCCGTTCTCAGCTCTTCCGTGGTCGGGTTTCCAATGATCAATGCTTCCGAGCTACGGTTTGCACTTTGTCCGACCCGATCGCTCGACGGATTAACTCAACAAACTGTTCTATCCGAGCTTCCTTCTCCTGCGGAACCGGGCCCGACTTACGAAATAATCCCGGATCTAACTCCTCGGTAAGTAAGGCATCTTGAAAGCGATCCATGGTCCACTCCAAAATGGATCCAGTCATATCAACGTCGAGATCCGATCGTAGCTCTCCCCGCTTTCTGCCAAAGTCTACGAAGTCGCGCCATCCGTAAGGATCTTCGGCGACGAGAAAACGGTTGATCTCTCGCCGTAACGCCAGATCGGTCCCATAATTTCCGACCAGATAAATGCGGTATGCGGACCAGTTATCTCGCACCATGTTCTCAGTTCGCGCCAGCCAGTAACGAAGGAGTTCAAAAAATCCCTGCTCTAAAACCACGGCAGGAGCTTGCATATACTTTGGAAACGACTGCACCGCTTTTTTATAGGCCTCGAAGAACAGCCCATCTTTGCTTTTGAAATGTTGAAAGACTGACCCCTTCGCGATACCCAATTGTGCGGCAATATCCTCGACTCGAGCCGCGCTGTAGCCGCGCTCGGCGAAATGCCTGATTGCAACCTCAACAATGCGCCCCCGTTTTGCCTCCGAACGCGGCCGCGGCTTGCCGTCACGCCGCAACCGCGTCGGTTTTGCGAGACTCGTGGTAATTCCTTCCATGGCCCAACTCCCAGTTTTCTGTCGTATTGATTGACCGCAGGTCAAAGAACGATACAGTACCGCGAGACCATCTTTCAAGGCTTTCTTAAGGTCTTCTGTCGGGTTGGGTGTTTTTGGGGATCGTTTAGTTTGACCACGGGTCAAAGCCGCGCCTCAACTCCAGCCGTGGTTATCGATCGCGGGCATGGAAGACTACGGCTCCGCAACTTCTTGCATACGGTTGCCCATCGTGACGACAGCGGGTTTCTTGACGCGAGTAGTTGTGATAACTATGACGCTGACGAGCACGAGCAGCGTTCCGAGCAGGGTTCTCAGCCCGACGACTTCGCCACCAAGAAAATATCCGACGATAACGGCGACGACTGGATTGACGTAGGCGTAGGTTCCAACTTTGGTCGGTGATTCGTGATGGATGAGCCAGACGTATGCGGTGAAACCGATGATGGAGCCGGCGACGATCAAGTAGGCGAGTGCGAACCAGGCACCGCGAGAGATGGCCTGAATATGGAATCCGCGGAACTCGCCGAAGGCGGCCGCTGCGATGGCGAGCATAATTCCTCCCGCGAGCATTTGTGCTCCCGAACTCATGACTTTGGATTCGGGCAGCGGCAGCTTGCGAGTCATAGCCGAGGCGATCGACCAGCTAATGGCAGCGATCACCAGCGCAACAGCGCCAGCGGGATCAATCGGCTTTTCGGCCAAGCCGACGGAGTGGCTTACGAGAATCAGTACTCCGCCGATGCCGACCAGCAGAGCCACGGCGAGACGTACTGTGAGCTGCTGGGTGCGCAGAAACAAGATTTCCGACAGCGCCATAAATACCGGGATGGTTGCCAGCATCACGGCGGCGATTCCTGAAGGCACTCGCTGTTCTGCCCAGAACAGCAGACCGTAATCGAAAACGAAGATGCAGAGCGCAACAACCGAAATTGCGGCCCATTCGCGGAGATTCGGCGCAGGAGTTCCCTTCATGCGCATCCAAGCGTAGAGCACCGCTCCGGCAGTAAAGAAACGCATGCAGGCGAACACAAGTGGCGGAACTTCGCGCACTCCGACACGTATTGCCAGGAAAGTGGATCCCCACACAAAGTAAATAATTGCGAATGCCAGCATGGTCTTCCACGCCGGACGAAACGAAGCTTCCATGGCCCCACTACCTTGCCGCACCAGAATACGGTCCCTAATAAATGCAACCGTTCACAAACATTGACTCATCAATAGATCGATGGCGGGCGCGGCGGGACGCAGATTTTTTGTACAGATATCAACGCAGTCATCAATGCAGTTAACACCGCAGTTAACAGGGCGGCAAACACTGGCACCTCGAAAAACTACAATCCGGGTCGTCTCGCTTGCATTGAGAAACGTCAATTTGCGATCTTAAAAGCCGATTCTTCCGCGCATAGGAAAGGGTTTTCCCCAGAATGAGCAATACTCCGCATCTGTTCTCGCCGCTTGTTTTGCGAGGTGTAAGGTTACCGAATCGCATCGTAGTCTCGCCCATGTGCCAGTACTCGTGCACGGACGGATTCGCTACCGATTGGCATCTGGTGCATCTGGGCAGTCGCGCCGTGGGCGGCGCAGGGCTGCTAATGTCCGAAGCCGCAGCCGTCACGCCCGAGGGCCGCATCTCTCCGCAGGACCTCGGAATTTACAAGGATGAACACATCGAACCGCTCGAGCGCATAACGAGTTTTCTGCATGGGCAAGGAGCTTATGCCGGAATGCAACTGGCGCACGCGGGACGAAAAGGCAGTACGGCTCCTCCTTGGGAAACAGCCCGCGTCATTCCGCCGGCCGAGGGAGGCTGGACTTTTGTACCGGCACCGAGCGCGGTGCCCTTCGCGGATAATTATCCGCAGCCGACTGCCCTTGATGGCAGTGGAATCAAGTCAACGACCGATGCTTTCGTCGCAGCCGCGCGACGGGCCTTGGCCGCCGGCTATGACGTCATCGAGCTTCATGCTGCTCACGGCTACCTGATCCACGAATTTCTGTCCCCAATCAGCAATCTTCGAACGGACGAATACGGTGGCAGCTTTGAAAATCGCATACGCTTCCTGATCGAAGTTACGGATGCGGTTCGTCAAGTCTGGCCCGAGCGTCTGCCACTGTTCGTGCGCATCTCCGCTACCGACTGGCTGGAAAATCCAAGTACCGGAAAAACTGAAGATGGAAGCGATCCGGGATGGACGTTGGAACAATCCATCGCTCTGGCTTCGAAGCTGCGAGAACATGGTGTGGATCTGATCGACGTTTCCTCGGGAGGGAATGTGCGATCGGCTAATATTCCCGTCGGCCCCGGCTATCAAACGCCGTTCGCGGAGAGGATAAAGAAGGAGGCGCACATTTCGACGGGAGCAGTCGGCATGATTACCGAGCCTGCGCAAGCCGACCATATTATTCGAACCGGTCAGGCGGATCTGGTAATTCTTGCACGCGAGATGCTTCGCGATCCTTACTGGGCGCTACGTGCAGCGCAGGAGTTGAAACAATCCACTCCATGGCCCGTACAGTACATGCGGGCGGCCGAAGGGCATCCGCCGCCGCGCAAGCCGATCGGCGAGTAGCTTTGCGTGTGGTGGATGGGCGCTGCGCACGCTTCAACGGGGCGATGCCCATCACCACATGTGCATTGCGCTACTTAATGCAAACCTTGGTTTAGTCAGGAACACGGATAACCTGCCCGGGTCGCACTGCAATTCCTGAATTGAGAACGGCGAGAAGAGGCGGCACTCCCGGCATGATGTCTTAGACAAACGATTCGATTTTGCGGACAGACAGATGACGGCGAATCTCTCGGCCCTTCAGATTTTGTTCGTACTCTATTCCGCGGTCAAGTGTCAAAAAGATTTGAAATCCCGCGCGTTCTGCTAGAGACAACAACTCTCCATTCTTTTTCCCGGCCCAGCCTGCTTCAGGAACTGTAGAGCATTCATGTCCGGTTATGTGATTTTTGAGATTTCTTGGAAGGCACTCGTCAATCAGAAGTTTCATCTGAGCTGGCTGACTACTAACGATCTTGCGTGTTCCAGGGCATGAACTGCAGCCTCACGAGTGACGGAGGGAAAATCCTCAAGAAACTCGTGCAGAGTTTGTCCGCCTTCCAGATAATCGAGCAAAGCCTGAAAGGGTACGCGAGTTCCTCGAAAAACCGGCGTCCCGCCGAGGATATCCGGATCTTTCGTGATGACTGAATTGCTTTGAGGACGCATATATTAAGCTCAGCCTAACTTGAGTTTACTCCAAATATCTAGATAACGATGCTTACGAGCTTCCGATCAATATCCCTACTATGAAGACCAAAACGCCGCCCACTACCACTTGAAACGCAGCCGATAGCAAGGGAGTATCCATATAACGGTTTCGAATCCAGGCGATCGTGGCCAATTCCAACGCAACAATGATCACAGCGGCGGTGAAGGCGACGTGAAAGTCCTTTATAAGAAACGGCAGAGTATGGCCGATGCCTCCTGCCGCGGTCATCAATCCCGTCACTGCACCGCGCAGCATGGGACGCCCGCGGCCCGTCATCGATCCATCGTCGGAGAGGGCTTCGGCGAATGCCATGGAAATTCCCGCTCCAATCGATGCCGCGAGGCCAACCAGCAATGCATCATGACTGCTCTTGGTGGCAAAGGCCGCAGCAAATACCGGAGCCAGGGTCGACACCGAGCCATCCATCAAACCCGCCAAGCCGGGCTGCACGATCTGCAAAACGAAAAGACGACGCTGCGCTTCTTCTTCTGTTTTCTTGACGGTCTGGGGCATGCTCTCTTGCATGGCACCGGCAGTGATCTGATGCTTGCGTTCGATCTCCTCGAGATCGCCCAGTAGTTTTCGGATACCGGCGTCGGTGACCTGTCCGATTGCCTTCTGATAAAACTGGCGGGTCTCGAGTTCCATGAGCTCGGCTTGCTTGCGAACCTCCGCAATTTTTAACGGGCGGGTCAGCCAGAAGGATCTTCTGGGCGCGAAACCTTTTACGTCGTCACGGCGGATGAGAGGAATGTGTTCTCCGAAGCGGGCGCGGTACATTTCAATCAGCATCGTCCGGTGCTCCGACTCTTCGGCGCCCATCGCGTCGAAGAGCTCGGCGGTCGCGGGGTAGGTTTCGCGCAAGCCTTCGGCAAAATCCGCGAGAATACGGCCATCTTCCTCTTCCAATGAAACTGCGAGCGCCAGAATTTCTCGTTCGGTCAAGTCTTTAAATTTACGTGCCATGCGGACAAGTGTACCGATTCTGCTCTAGGTTTCAAGATTCTCCGATGAGAAGGTTTTAATTAATTTGGTGCGGGCTGGCATTGCTCACGCGGTTGAGAAACGGCGATGGCAGCGATTGCCGGGTTAAACCGGGCAAAGTTTGCCCAATTCGCAATGGTTCTTGAATAGTGCGGCGAGCAAGTCTCACAAAACGCTGCGACGGC
>Ga0182024_10011283_pt1 | contig 17981 bp, 15 predicted proteins | sample P32metaG_FD_120480 | JGI IMG/M metagenome (GOLD analysis project Ga0182024, IMG submission 120480) | Permafrost microbial communities from Stordalen Mire, Sweden - P3-2 metaG (Illumina Assembly) | ecosystem: Environmental > Terrestrial > Soil > Wetlands > Permafrost | place: Sweden: Stordalen... | reverse complement strand
TTCGCTCTTACCTTCGGATCACGCAGGCTAGGCCCAAGTTGGTGAAGAACTATTTTCGCGAACGCCACGTCCAATATGCGGCCAGATGAAAAGTGTCATCAATTTAGTGCTCGGAGTAATAAGACTCTCCCGACGCCTTTTTCGGCCGGCCACTACGACTCGGGACTTCATAGCTCCGTCCTGGTCGGCGAAGACGGACGTAGCCCCTTTTGTTGGCGTGTGACGAGTGTCACTGTCCTTTGCTTTTCGTCGCGATACAAATACTTAGGCTTTAGCAGTCTCAGCTCGTTCTTCTCCGCGAATCATTTGTAGAGAAAGCGTCTTGCGCTGCTTGGCTCGGAAAAGAAATCAAAAGGAGTAGACCATGAAAACAGACAAGGAGTTACAACGTGACGTGATGGCAGCCCTCGCCTGGGAACCAAAAATAGATGCTGCAGAAATCGGGGTATCGGTCGAATCAGGCGTCGTGGTTCTGAATGGTAGAGTGAAAAGCTACCCGGAAAAGTGGGCGGCCGAAGAAGTTGTTCAACGGGTGAAAAGCGTCAAGGTCGTAACAGACGAAATTATCGTCAAGCTGCCAGGCGACAGTGAACGGAGCGATACTGACATCGCGATCGCGGCGGTGAACGCCTTGAACTGGAACGCGTCCGTACCTCCCAACCGTGTCAAAGTGTTGGTGGATAAAGGCTGGGTAGTGCTGGCCGGAACGGTAGAGTTTCATTACCAGAAGCTTGAGGCGGAAATGGCTGTACGCAACCTCCTCGGAGTGAGAGGCGTTTCGAATCAGATCGAAATCAAACCGGCTGTGTCGGCTGAGAACGTGAAGAGTCAAATCGAAAAAGCACTTGAGCGGGCCGTGGAAACGGACGCCAAGAAGATTGTCGTGGAGACGCATGGAAACCAAGTTGTTCTGCGAGGAAACGTCAAATCGTGGATGGAGCGAGAAGAAGCGGAAAATGCCGCGTGGGCGGCTCCGGGCGTTGCGAGCGTTCAAAATCGTATCGCCATCTCTTATTAAACTGTTCCGAATTGATGTTGTCGCGTGAGGGACAGCCCATCCGAAACGCCAAAGTAGCCGGAGAGGAAAATAGAGCCCTCGCCGGCTACCGCGGCCAACGGGTGCGGCTGATTTTCCATAGATTACTCCAGAGCTGAGAGAACCAAGCCTGTGGACAGTGACGATGCTGGTCATAATCTGCGCGAGATCGATTCCGAGGCAGTGTGCGCTTGAATATAGCAGTTCGGAAAGCTCCGTTAAATCCGAAATTGATCGGGAATTGTACCTTGTTGAGTCTCCTGGTACTTCTTCTGAGTTGGGGGGCCGCAGCCATCGGCGTTCAACAAGAGACTGAAACTTTCTTTAAGACGACGATCGGTCTGCCGGACGGTGATATTCAAAAGATGAATCATGGTCAGGTCGTGACCAAATTGCTCGAGTCCGGCGATAAGAAGTATGGGATTCTCGTATTCGGCGGAGTTCGTATCGACGCCCCGATCGACGCATTCGCCACGGCTTATCGCAACGTCAAGAATCTTCTCGACGATAAGGTATATCTGGACGTGCAAGATTTCGCGGAGGCCGATGCGCCGCCCCGGCTTTCCGATTTTGACCGGCTCACCTTCGATCGTAAGGATATTGACGCCATACAGAAATGCAAGCCCCGTCATTGCGATCTGCAAGTCTTCGATGTTTCGGCGTTTCAGAAGCAGATCGGCTGGAATTCAGGCGATAGATACGATCAGGCCAACCGGCTGGCCCGCCAACGCATTTACGAGGGCATAACAAAATTCCTCTCCGGCGGCTTAATCTCGCTCGGCAGTTACAAAGACCGCGAGAAGCCCTTCAGCCTTTATCTGAATATGAAATCGATGCTCGATTCCGCCTACTGGCTGTTCGAAGATAGGTCCGGTGGCATCTATCATCACATTCTTGACTATCCCGACGGAAAACTCCCCGGTGCCATGGACTTTTTTTATTGGGAGGATATCGATTTTGGCCAAGGGCCCACAATCCGGGTGAATCGTGTGTCAATGTTCCCGAATGGTGTAGGTGCCGCTAAATATGTAGTCGCCAATCAACAGTTGTACGCCAGCCGCTACATTCGCATAGCGCTCCAAGTCTTCTACTGTATTCCCGACGCTCGAGACCCTGCCAAACCCGCTTTTTACCTCATCGAGATAAACGATTCGAGACTTCCCGATTTTGGTGGCTTAAAGTTCACTGCCGCCCGAAAAATTGCGACAGCGAGCGCGATCGATTCCACCCGGGATATGTTGAATCTTTACCTCCAGAGGCTCACCGCAAAATAAAACGTCGCGATTTTGCCGACGTCCTTCCCGGCTTTCACCGCAGCCGAACAAAGCGTGCCGCCAAATTTATTCACTATCAGCGTCGCCAATGCCTACGCACTTGGTCCACAAAGTGGACGCCAATGCGCATTCTTGTAACTGCCTCCGCTCGCATCAAAGCCTCCCGCTGCGGGGTCGGGATCACGCCTGGCCCGCTTGGCGCACCATTCTCATGGCCCGAAATGCCACCTCTCTATCGCCGGCGCAGATTGCCTTCCGCATCAAACCCATGCTCGCCACCCTTGTTTCTGAACCCTCACGAGAGACGGGTGGGTCTATGAAGAAAAGTACGATGGGGACCGCATCCTCGCGTTCACAAAGCCTGGCGGGGAGAATTCTGTTTCGATGGACGACACAGTGAATGCTTCCCCAGGCCTAGGCGAACTCCTGATCCCTTTCCAGCTGCAGGAGCCGCTTGGCGAATCCGGCCTTGGTAGTTTCCAGGAGCTTCACCACCCTCGCGGATTGCAGATGGTTCGCTGTGAGAGCGAAGACGTGTGCCGGCGCAGCTTCCCACTCCGGCAACAAGCGAACAAGTCCCGCCCCAAACGTGGGATGCGACGCGAGGAACCGCGGAAGAATCACAACGCCGAGATGCTCGCGCGCGAATTGTGCGAGCAGGCCCACACTGTTGGCGGAGCAGACTCCACTCACCGTCACCATTCGTCGTTGTTTCCCGCGACGAAGCTCCCATCGCTTCTGCAGCGTCGCCTGCCAAAAGCGGATACATGCGTGCTTCTCGAGATCGATCGGATCTCGCGGCATTCCGACCCGGTTCAAGTAAGTCTTCGAAGCAAACAGCATGCGCGAAAATGTGCCAATCCTGCGCGACACTTGTGACGAGTCGGGTAAGGAACTCTGGTGTGAAACCATAAATGCCACATCCAGAGATTCAGTCAGCAGGTTGGGCTGACCCTGAATGCCGATCACCTCAATCGAGACGCCGGGATTATCGCGTAAAAAATGCCGCAAGCACTGGGAAGAAGATTGTCATCGCCAAGTCCAGCGGCAGTCCGACGCGGATATGTCCTGAGAGTTCGGCCGCATTCCGCCCCACCTCTTCGCGAATCCGCTTGGCCTCGGCAATCAGCTTGCGAGCCCGCTCGTAACACGCCTGACCAGCTTCGGTCAGCGCGAAGGTGCGCGTTGAGCGATTGACCAAGGAAACGCCAAGTTCTCTCTCAAGCGCACGAATCCGTCGCGATAGCGTCGAAGCAGGGATGTCCAGCGCGGCAGCGGCATGCGCAAAATGCCGCGTATTTGCTACCTCAACGAACAAAGCCAGGTCAGAGAGAAGACGCACAATCCCTCCTGGGTCACCATTATCACCCTCGTGACACCACGCAATTATGCCACGCCCGGAAGACTGTCTTCCATGAGTGAGTGCACCATGCCGACCCGCACGCCCATCAAATTGCTATAGTCGAGCGCATTCCGCGAGGCGTCATTTGCGAGAGAAGCCAAGCTTACGTTCACGAATACTCGAGTGGGTGCTCTGGCGCTTGCCGATAAAGTCCCGCTTTGTGAACACGGAAGGTCTGCGCGAACGGGTAATCAAGTCCCGCCCCGGTAATCCGCGCCCGCCACGCTCCTTCTACCGGCGTTATCGCGTGGATGAGGGCATGCGCGAGGGCAGGAAAATTTTTACCCACTCGCCGCGAAAGGGCCGCCCGCGATTGCACATCCTTTACCTCCACGGCGGCGCGCATGTCTACGAAATGATGGGTCTGCAATGGAGCATGATTCGTCGCCTGCTCGACCGGTCGGATGCGGCTGTCACCGTTCCTCTCTATCCGCTCGCACCCGAACACACCTGCGAACAAATCTTGCAATTCGTCATGGGAGTCTACGACGCACTCGTGAAGGAAGCAGGCGAAACGCCGATCGTGATTCTGGGCGACAGCTCTGGCGGCGGGCTGTCGCTGGCCCTAGCCCAGGCAGTTGCGCGATGCCGGGAAGCGGCAACCTATGAGACTTGTACTTCTTTCTCCCTGGCTTGATGTCACGTGCGCTGAACCGGCTCAAGCACTGCTCGACGACCATGATCCGCTCCTTGCTCTGCCCGCTCTGCGGGAAGAAGGACAGTGGTACGCAGGCGGTCTATCTCCAAAAGACTCCCGCGTAAGCCCGCTGTACGGCGACTTGCACGGTCTGCCCCCGATTCTGGTCTTGACCGGCACACACAACGTTCTGAACTCGGACGCCCATCGCGTGCAAGCGGCGATGGCATCGCAGCCTGCGGCTCTAAAGATGATCGAATACCAGAATATGCTTCATGTTTGGCCCTCATTGCCGATCCCGGAAGCGAAGGAGGCCATGCACGACATCCTCAACTTCTTGCAAATTTGCTGATTGCCGTGGAATCAGTTTGCAAAAGACGAACCATGAAAGTGGGTATAAATGGCTTTAAACAAAATTCGCAATCGAGAGGAGCAAAAAATGAAGATTCTTGTCACCGGTGGTACGGGTCACGTTGGCTCAGAAGTTGTGAAGGAGCTAAAGAAACGCGGTGGCGATGTTCGCGTTCTCGTACGCGAAAAGGACGCGCCCAAGCCAGATGGCGTTGAGGTCACGGTGGGCGATTTGCTCGATCCCGTCTCCATACAAAAAGCTTTGGACGGAGTGGACAAGCTCTGCTTGCTAAACGCCGTGACTCCTGACGAATTAACACAGGGTCTGATCGCCTATGATCTGGCCAAAAAACTCGAGCTAAAACACGTCGTCTACCACTCGGTCTTTCGCGTCGAACACTTCAACAATCCTCAGGTAAGCCAACAGTGCCTGTGTCCGATGGAGCCAGTCGTACGCCAGCTCGATCGATCTTGCGGCTCCATCTTCCGCTGTTCGCGGAGGTAAGACCGACTCGCAAGTGAAGCCTTGAAAGAAGTTTGGGACAGAATATCGGCCGTCGAGATGGTCCTTTGGCCAACAGATTCGGTTGGCTCCCCAGCCGACGTTTCCAGTGGCAACGAATTGCCAACATTTTTGCTCTCTTCATTTTCGGGGAGACCCAGAGATGTCGCCTCGACGGGGGAGCGCGAAGGCGACATCTCTGGTTTATGCAGGGGCAGGGGATCCTGAAGATTGAGAGAACAGTTCGAGTCGAGGTTCGTAATGAATTGGGCGTCGAGGCGTGGGTCCCCGGAAGGACCTCGATACGGGTTCCCCAAAATTTCCAATCGCGAGCCGAGAGAAATTAGCTCGGAGACCTGGCTCGCCCTATCCGCCGCAACGTGAACTTCCAATCCTCCATCAATGACGAACCCGCGCATCCCTCCATCCATCGTTGGTAGGATTTCGCGAAGCGTTCCGTGGATAATCTCCATTTCGTCCTCCGCATAACGCGAAGATTGTCGCAGGCCCATTGCGGCAGGGCTCGGCACGACTCGACCTGAGAAATCCTTGACGAGATAAGTGTGTGTTCGCTCCCCTAGGCTCGATTGGCCTAGGTGCCACCTGAATTTTTCGGCGATCGGCCCGATCGGCGTTGCCCAAGAAAGCAGGAGGGCCATTAAAACTCCCGGTCGCAGCGCAAAATCGACGCGTGGGTTTCCCCGCATGGTCCTACCTATCCGAACTAGAGTGAACGCTGCGACTCCTAGAACCCGGTCTATTCGAGGTCAAATTTGAATTCTGCATTGTATTTGAGCGAAACACAGAATAAGCACAGTCACACTCGACGCAATGAAGGCTAGAAATTGAATCGTGGCCGAAAGACAGGCTGCAACTTTCTTTCCTGCACTCATTCTAGACCCTGGCACTTTGCCTTCGAATCTGCGAGCGCCCGCAGAATTAAAGACAGCAATGCGATTGCCACCTCGGAAGAAGGGCTGAACCGCCCTAAGTCCTTCTCTGTCATGAACATTCTTGGAAGCATGAGAAACCCCGTGAAATACCTGTGCAAAATGTGAAGAAAGCGAACGTCGTCCGTAAACAAAACTCACGCGAAACCCACTAAAGGAATCCCCACGCTCTGTTCCAATCGAATTCTCTCTCCCTGCCCTTTCATGAGTTCACAGCGGAGTTCGAGGGGGAAGCGCATTATCGACGATGTGTTCAGGGCAACCGGCGGCAATAACAATCGAGTCCCTAGCGCTGCGATGAAGGAGAAGGCACCGCGTAATTGTGCAAAATCTGCACAAGTTTGAGACAGCGAGCGAATAAAACGGTCAATTACAAAGGCATTTCGCCTGGCAGTTACAACTACCAACAATGGATCGTTGGCGAAGGTTTCGGCCAGAAGCTCACGTCCGTGCTTACAGCCTTATTTCACTGGTATTTGGCCAAATGGTTCTCAATGTTTGCGCGATCATTTCAGGTAAATTTCAGGCGAAATATATTTCGCGGCTTTGACATAGTTGGAATCGGAAATGCTTACACGGAATCGGCTTGCTTCGAGAAAACTATACCGCCAGAATGGTCCCTTCGACTGTGACCGCGATCGCGATATTAAACCTCTGGGCGATGCCTTCCCTCACAGGGGCAGGGAACGTGCCAGTTCTGGGTTCACTCCGGAGCCGTGGAAATCCACACGAAGATTCGGCTACCGCGCATACGCGTTGAGCTCAATCTCAATTCTATTTGAAGGGCATGCTAGGGGAACAGTGAGCTCTGGCTTCCGAGAATCCTGAGTAAGCACACGACTAAAGATGGGGAGGGTTCATGACAGCGGACCGATTGGAGCCTGCGCGGCTCGAAGAATTCTGTCGGCTGAGCTCGTGCATCGTTGCAAGCGCGATTGAAACTTTCCGGGTAAGGTTGCCGAACACGGGCTTCGCGGACTCCACGATCAAGTGCATTTTCGAGGATCGGCTACCGATTGCGGGCTACGCTGCCACAGCTCGAATCAGGACTTCCGGGCCGCCCATGGAAGGGCAGGCGTATTACTACGATCGCACCGACTGGTGGAACCATATACTCAGCATTCCCGAACCACGGATTGTCGTGATTGAAGATATGGACCAGCCTTCGGGATTGGGAGCATTCATCGGTGAGGTCAACGCCAACATTCTGCTCGCTCTGGGGTGCGTCGGGATGTTGAGCAACGGCTCCGTGCGCGATCTTGACGTGCTGAGACTCACGCGCTTCCAGATGTTTGCGGCCAGTGTCTCTGTTTCCCACGCATATGCCCACGTATTCGACTTCGGGGGCACGGTCAGCGTTGGCGGCTTGAAAATCCGGCCGGGCGATTTTCTTCATGGCGACCGCCATGGTGTTCAGACGGTCCCCTTGGAAATCGCTTCGAAGGTTCCCGTCGTCGCGCGCGAAATTCTGCAGCGCCGGCACTACTTGGTCGGGCTATGCCGCTCGGCCGAGTTTTCTGTCGGCGCACTTCGCGACGCGATCAAAGAAGCGGAACTGAAATCATGAAAACCATAAACCACGAGACGGTGATCTCGCAGTCAAGTCCGCAGACCTTGGGCACAATCTTTGACACAAGAACGCCGTTCCACGGCGAATGTGCAAGGAAGAGCCGCGGTATATGGATTGCCTTTTTTTTCCTGGCCCTCCTTGTGGGTTGCGGTTCGAAAGCAACCGCTGGCCCAGATGACCCAGCTAACGCGCCGCACGTAGCCGTCGTCAAAGTGGGTCGGCGGACCCTTGCCAACACCCTCGAGATCGCCTCGGAATTTCAGCCATTTCAGGAAATCAATGTCTATGCGAAGGTTTCGGGCTACATTCAAAAGCTGAACGTGGATTGGGGCACGCACGTTAGCCAAGGTGAACTCTTAGCGGTCCTGGAAATCCCCGAGCTGGAGCAGCAACTTCAACTCGACGAAGCAACCGTGCACCGCAGCGAGCAAGATCTCGCGCGGGCCAACGAGGAACTGAGCCGCGCTCAATCGACCTACAACGTCACGCATCTGACGTACACGCGTCTCGCTGACGTGCAAAAAAAACGTCCTGAACTCGTTGCCCAGGAAGAAATTGACGTTTCACAGGGGAAAGATCTCGAAGCAAGCGCCGGCGTCTCCAGTGCCAAGGATGCCGTGGTTGGCTCCGAACAAGAAATAATCGGCGCCAAAGCTGCCTTGGCGAGGGACAGAGCCATGTTCTCATATGCGCGCATTACGGCTCCATTCACCGGTGTCGTGACTGAAATCGACGCCTACAAAGGAGCACTTCTTCCGGCAGGAACTTCTTCCAACAAAGGGGATCAAGCCCTCTTGCACCTTTCAGAAAATGACCTCCTTCGACTTGTAATTCCTGTTCCCGAACGCGCGGTTGGAGACATTCATCTTGGCGAGACGGTGGCCGTGCACGTTTCGACGACCAACGATACATTCGAGGGTAAAATCGTACGCTTTTCCGATCAAATCGATACCCAAACTCGCACTATGCACACTGAAGTCGACGTGCCTAATCCAAAGTATTTGCTCGTTCCCGGGATGTATGCAGCCGCTCGAATTCCTCTACACACCGCTCCGAATGTTCTGGCGGTTCCCATTCAGACCGTGCAGACCTCAGGCGAAAATACTGGTCACGTGCTCGTCGTCAACACCAGTAATCGGATCGAGAAGCGCGAAGTCAGTATCGGCCTTCAGACTGCCACAGATGCGGAAATCCTCTCCGGACTCAAAGAGGGCGAACTGGTCGTCTACGGCGAGCAGTCCCAGTATAAGCCTGACCAACTCGTTGTACCGCAATTTGTAGCCTCTTCGGGATCGGAGTAGGAGTTCTATGCCGTCATTCTCGCTACGGCACCCTTACTTTGTCATCGTGATCTGCCTCTTCGTTTGCGTGCTGGGCTTCAGCAGCCTTGTCCAAATGCCGGTCGACATGTTCCCGCCAATCAACATTCCGGTCGTCCTCGTCGCTACTTTTTACAACGGTATGCCCCCGGAACAAATCGAGGCGGATGTCACCGACACTTTTGAACGTTTTTTCACGCTCGGAGGCGGTATCGATCATATGGAATCTCGGTCGATGACCGGCGTCAGTCTCATCAAGATCTATTTTCAGCCGGGCACGGACGCTAACGCCGATGTCACCCAAATCTCGAATCTCGCGATGGCCGACTTGCGGCGCCTCCCCGAAGGAACCCTGCCTCCCGTCGTCTTGAAAACGGACGCGTCGAACCTCCCGGTTTGCTTGCTCACGGTCGAGGGCCAGGGCATCAACGAAACCCAACTCCACGACTATCTTCAGTATCAGATTCGAAACCAAATTGCGAACGTGCCTGGTGCGACCGTCCCTCCGCCTTATGGCGGCAAGTATCGCCAAGTCATGGTTTATGTTGATCCGCTCAAGTTGCAGGCTCACAACCTGAGCCCGATGGACGTCGTGCGCGCGACCAATAAGTCCAACTTGATCCTGCCGGCCGGCGACCTGCGCCTGGGACCCACCGATGACAACATTTACACGAATGCCCAAATTGCCGACGCAAACGCTCTGAACGGCGTTCCACTTAAAACCGAAGGACAGAAATCCGTATTCATCGCCGACATCGGCCACGCTGTCGATGGCTCCTACTTGCAATACAATATCGTCAGAGTGAACGGTCAGAAGTCCGTCTACGTTCCCATCCAAAAACAAGGTGGTGACACGAATACGATCGCCGTCGTGGACGGAATTCGCGATGCCATCAAGACTCTTCGCGACATCCCGGCGCAACTGAAGACCCACGTTGTCTTCGACCAGTCCGTGTTCGTCAAGGAGGCGATCTCGACCGTGCTTCGCGAAGGTGGGGTAGGGATTCTCCTCACCGGGGTCATGATTCTTATTTTCCTAGGGAGCTTGCGGGCCACCGCCGCCGTCTTTCTATCCATCCCGCTTTCCGTGATGATCGCGTTTTTTATCCTCCATATCGCGGGACGGTCGATCGACAGCATGGTTCTAAGCGGCCTCGCACTGGCGTTTTCTCGCCTGATCGACGATTCCGTCGTGGTCCTTGAGAACGTTTACCGCCACATCGAACTCGGCGAGGAGCCGAAAACCGCCGCGATTCACGGCGCGAACGAAGTGGCTCTCGCCGTCCTGGCGATCATGTTGGTTGCGGTCGTCGTCTTTTTTCCGGTGACATTTCTTTTCGGTGTCAGCAAGTATTTGTTCACGGCTCTCGCCCTGGGCGTCGTCCTCGCCCTTTTCGCCTCATATTTCTGCGCGGTCACTGTTGTGCCGCTGTATTGCGCTCACGTCCTCAAGCCTCTCCACGCCCACGGTGCGGAGCCGGCAAAACTCTCCTGGGGCGCGAGGTTTCACGCTCGTTTCAACGTCAGCTTCGAAAAAATGCTGGACGTCTATGAAAAGTGGGTTCAAAAAACTCTCGATCATCCACGGGAGGTCGTCATCGGTTTCATCTGCATGTTCTTCCTGAGTTTCCTCCTCTTCCCTTTCATTGGTGTTTCATTCTTCCCCCGGACGGACGCTGGCCAGTTCGTCATTGACCTCAAGGCCCCCACGGGAACCCGAATCGAGTTGACCGAGAACTACGTCAAGCAGGTGGAGGCGATCGTACATCAGGTTGTTAAGCCCCAAGACCTCGACACCGTCATCTCCAATATCGGCGTCATGGCCGACCTGTCGGCTTTGTTTACTCCAAACTCAGCCATGCACACCGCGTTCATCCAAGTCGGGCTGAAAAAAGATCACCAGGTCAGCAGCTTCACCTATATGGACCAAGTCCGTCGGCGCATTTCTGCGGAACTTCCTGAGCTGCGCACTTACTTCCAGTCCGGTGGTCTCGTTGATTCGGTTCTGAATCAGGGAATGCCAGCGCCGATCGACGTTCAGGTAAGCGGCATGGATTTGCACAAGAGCGCCTCCATCGCCCAGGATCTCGCGCGGGAAATCAAGCTGCTGCCCGATGTCTCCGACGTTTATGTTCCTCAAGACATGGACTATCCGGCGCTTCAGATCAGCGTCGATCGGGTGCGTTCTTCCGAGCTTGGGCTGACCCCCAAGGAAGTGATCAGCAATGTCATCACCGCTCTCACCTCGGACGTGATGATTGCCCCCAGTTATTGGGTCGATCCCAAGAACGGCAACAACTATTTCGTGAGCGTTCAGTATCCGGAAAACCAAGTCAAATCAATCGAAGACTTGAAAGCGATGCCCCTGCGCGCTCCGGGCCGCGCCGCTCCCACCTATCTGAATGAGGTTGTCTCAATTACTCCATTCATGACCCCCACCGAGGTAGACCATTATCAGTTGCAGAGAACGATTGACATTTACGTCGCGCCGAAGGGGGAAGATCTCGGAGGTCCGGCCAGACAAATTTCCAAGATCATCTCGCGGACCTCACTGCCTCCGAACATCCGCGTCAATGTCCGGGGCCTGGTGAATACGATGGAATCCTCATTCACTCGCTTTGGCCTCGGACTCGTGCTCGCCGTCCTCTTGGTTTATCTCATCCTGGTCGCCCAGTTTAGTTCCTTCGTGGACCCGTTCCTCATCATCCTCGCGGTTCCCACCGGACTGATTGGTGTGGTCCTTACTCTGGTCCTGACGGGCACTACATTAAACATTCAATCGCTTATGGGTATTGTCATGTTGCAGGGGATGGTGGTTTCGAACAGCATTCTGATCGTGGACTTTGCGAACGTGCTACGCGGTGAGGGCCGCGGATTGAAGGAAGCCGTCGTGCATGCTTGCCGCATCCGTCTCCGGCCTATTTTGATGACCTCGCTTGCTACCGTCGTGGGATTGCTGCCGATGGCGTTCAACATCGAAACGGGCAGCGAGGCCTATGCACCACTCGCGCGGGCGATTATCGGAGGTCTAATTACCTCCATTCTTCTGACCATCTTTGTCGTACCTGCGGCATATCTGCTGATGTATCGGCATCGTGCCTCGGCGATCGAAGCGATCTCGCCTCCGGGACTTATTTAGGGAGTTTTTATGCCATCATTCTCGCTCCGCCATCCTTATTTCATTGTTGTCATCTGTCTCTTCGTGTGCGTGCTGGGCCTCAGCAGCCTCGTGCAGATGCCAGTGGACATGTTTCCAGCCATCAACATCCCCGTGGTGATGGTCGCCACTTTCTATAGCGGGATGCCACCCGAGCAGATCGAAGCCGACATCACCGATACGTTTGAGCGCTTCTTCACGCTTGGTAGCGGAATCGATCACATGGAGTCGCGTTCCATGTCTGGCGTCAGTCTTATCAAAATCTATTTCCAGCCTGGCACGGATGCCAATGCGGACGTCACTCAGATTTCCAATCTTGCCATGGCGGACCTTCGGCGCCTTCCGCAAGGCACTCTTCCGCCTGTCGTCATGAGTATGGACGCTTCTAATCTTCCTGTTTGCCTGCTCACGGTTCAAGGTCAGGGCATGACCGAGACTCAACTCCACGATTATTTGCAATTTCAAATCCGCAATCAGATCGCCGGTGTTCCCGGAGCCACCGTACCTCCTCCTTACGGCGGCCGCTACCGCCAGATCATGGTTTACGTTGACCCGCTTAAGTTACAAGCAAATCAACTCAGCCCCATGGATGTAGTGCGCGCCACCAATGAGTCAAACCTTATCCTTCCGGCCGGCGACGTGCGAATCGGACCCACAGACTACAATCTCTACACCAACGCGCAGGTGCCGGACGCAAACGCGCTCAACAGCATCCCTCTCAAAACCGAGGGAGACAAATCCGTCTTCATTTCCGATGTTGGCAAAGCCGTCGACGGCTCAGCCCTGCAATACAATATTGTCCGAGTGAACGGGCAACGATCCGTTTACGTTCCCATCTTAAAGCAGGGTGGCGACACGAACACCATCGCGGTCGTCAACGGAATCGAAAAGGCGATCAAGAACCTCCGTGATATTCCCTCGCAATTGAAGACCGACGTCGTCTTCGATCAGTCGCTATTTGTCAAACAGGCGATCTCCACGGTCTTGCGAGAAGGCGGAGTCGGCCTGCTGCTCACTGCGGCGCTGATATTGGTTTTTCTGGGCAGCCTCCGGGCGACGGCCGCGGTTTTTCTCTCAATTCCCCTGTCCGTGATGGCCGCGTTCTTTCTGCTCCATTCTGGCAATGAGACGATTAACAGCATGGTGCTCAGCGGACTGGCCCTGGCTTTTTCGCGTCTCATTGATAATTCCGTGGTGGTCCTAGAGAATATTTTCCGCCACATCGAAATGGGCGAGACTCCGGCCATTGCCTCCGAACACGGCGCCAACGAAGTGAGTCTGGCCGTCCTCGCCATTACCCTCGTCACGGTGGTCGTCTTCTTTCCGGTGACCTTGCTCTTTGGCGTCAGCAAATACCTCTTCACGGCGCTGGCCTTGGCCGTTGTCTTTTCATTGTTCGCTTCTTACTTTGTTGCAGTTTCGGTGGTTCCACTGTACTGCGCGAACATGTTGCGCGGAATCATCCACCATCGGGAAGGAGCCGAAGCAGCGGTCCAATCCTGGGGAGAGAGATTCCATACCAAGTTCAATGTCCGATTCGAACGCATGCTGGGATTTTATGATCGCTGGGTGCAGAAGGCTCTCGATCGGCCCAAGGAAGTTGTATTTGGCTTCCTTGGACTCTTCCTCCTAAGCTTTGTTCTTTATCCTCTCGTCGGACTCTCGTTTTTTCCGCGGACCGACGCGGGGCAATTCGTCATCAATCTCAAGGCGCCCACCGGGACCCGCTTGGAAGTCACCGAAGAGTACGTAAAAAAAGTGGAGGCCATTGTTCGGCAGGTCGTTCGGCCCGGCGATTTGAGCGCCGTCGTGTCCAACATTGGCGTGATGGCTGACCTTTCGGCCTTGACCACTCCGAACGCCGCGATGCACACCGCATTCGTTCAAGTGGGCCTCAAGGATGAACATCAGGTCAGCAGTTTCGTCTACATGGCTCAGGTTCGAAATCGAATTGCGACCGAGATTCCGCAGCTGCGCACCTACTTCCAATCGGGGGGTCTAGTGGACTCAGTTCTCAATCAGGGAATGCCCGCTCCCATTGATGTGCAGGTAAGCGGAATGAATTTTCAGGCTGCCGACGACCTTGCTTTAGGCTTGGCGCGAAAATTCAAGGCCCTTCCGGGAGTCGCCGATGTGTACATCCCTCAAGACATGGACTACCCGGCCCTCCAGTTAAACGTCAATCGCGAGCGCGCGAGTCAACTCGGTCTGGACCCGAAGGAAGTGGTTGATAACCTCATCACCGCGCTCACTTCCGATGCCATGATTGCGCCCAGCTATTGGGTGGATCCGAAGACCGGCAACAACTATTTCGTCACGGTTCAGTACCCTGAGAATCAGGTGAAGTCTCTTGAAGATCTAAAGGCAATGCCTCTCCGCGCTCCGAACTTGAAGATGCCAACCTACCTTAATCAGGTCGCCGACATCACTCCAATCCTCACACCCACGGAAGTCGATCACTACCAGTTGCAACGGACCATCGACGTGTACGTGGCCCCTGCCGGAGAAGATCTCGGGAAACCGTCCAAAGAAATCGCCAAAATTGTTGCCGAGACGGGGCTCCCCCCCAACATCCGCATCAATATCCGAGGATTGGTCACCACTATGAATTCCTCGTTCCGCAGCTTCGGCTTTGGTCTTCTGCTCGCCGTCCTCTTGGTTTACCTCGTACTGGTTGCCCAGTTCGCTTCCTTCATTGATCCCTTCTTAATCGTCCTGGCAGTACCAACCGGTCTCGTAGGTGTGATGTTAACTTTGGCTTTTACAGACACGACTCTCAACATTCAATCCCTGATGGGAATCGTGATGCTTACCGGCATGGTCGTGTCCAATAGCATTCTGATCGTCGATTTCGCGAACCGGCTTCGTTCGGAAGGCCGCAGCGTACGCGACGCGGTCGCCCATTCTTGTCGCATCCGACTCCGTCCCATCCTCATGACTTCGCTCGCCACGGTCGTCGGGCTTCTGCCGATGGCCCTGAAACTTGAAGCTGGCAGCGAGGCATACGCACCTCTTGCTCGGGTCATCATCGGAGGCTTGGTCGTTTCCGTCGTCCTGACCATTTTTGTCGTTCCCGCCGCCTACCTTTTGACCTATCGGCACCGCGCGGAAACTCAAACAATTGCATTGCCAGGGGAACCTCTATGAGAATGTATTTTCATTTTTTCATCGTGTTTGTGTTCGGCGCCTTGATATCGGCATCCGTGTCGGCTCAAACCGCCCAGAACCTTACTCTGCAGAACGCCGAGCAGATCGCGATACAAAATCATCCTCGAATCCAGGCAGCCACTAACTTGGCCGCGGCGGCGAAGGCGCAAGTCACTCAGGCTCGTTCGGCCTACTACCCGACGGTCTACGGTAGCTTAACCGGCGTCGTTGCAGAGAACAACAGCCGGGTCGCCGCTGGAGCGCTCAATAATCCGATCATCTTCGATCGTTACGCAAATGGGGCTACCGTCAGCCAACTCGTGACTGACTTTGGCCGCACCCATGAACTCGTCAAAAGTTCGAATCTGCACGCTCAGGCCGAGCAGGAAAATGTCGTAACCTCGCGCGCCGATGTGTTGCTGGAGGTCGATCAGTCCTACTTCGGAGTACTGAAAGCGCAATCCGTGCTAACCGTTGCCCAAGAGGCCGTCAAAGAGCGGCGGTTGGTTGCCGATCAAATCACGGAGCTGCAAAGGAACAAATTGAGGTCTGGGCTCGATGTAAGTTTTGCGGACGTCAACTTAGCGCAGGCTCAGCTGCTTTTGATCCAGGCTCAGAACGACTTGCAATCGTCGTTTGCACGCCTGTCCGCCGCCCTGGGATACTCCGAGCAGCGAACGTTTCAATTGACCGAAGAGGCGGTGCCTCCCCCTCCGCCTCCGAATCTCTCCGAACTCATTCAGCAAGCACTGAGGGATCGGCCGGAACTGATTAGTCAGCGGTTTGATGTAGGTGCAGCGCAGAGTTACGCAACTGCCGAGCGCGACCTGAAGCTCCCGACGATTTCTGCCCTCGGCACCGCGGGGCTGGTTCCCGAAAATGCAGCTGCGCTCGCTCCCCGCTATGCCGCCGCGGGATTCAACGTCAACATACCGATCTTCAACGGACACTTGTTTGGTGCCCTCCAAAGCGAAGCGGCTTCGCGAGCCGAAGCCCAAAATCAAGACCTTCGAGGTATGCAAAACCAGATTGTTCGCAATCTTCAAACCGCCTGGTTCAACTCTAATTCCGCATTCCAACGGCTCTCCGTCACGCAACAGCTCCTGAACCAGGCCGACCAAGCCCTGGATCTTGCGCAAGAGCGCTACAAACTCGGGCTGAGCTCAATCATTGAGCTGAGTCAGGCACAGCTGAATCAGACTCAGGCCCAAATCGAACAGGCCAGTTCCAAATACGACTATGAAGCTGAAATCTCGGCGTTGAACTATCAGTTGGGGGCTTTGCACTAGAAATTTCTGCCTCGTGAAATGCAATCATTCAACATTGCATTCCGGGCGGAATACGAGCCGTGCAATGGCAGGGCGCGAAAGCCACGCGGTCGGGGGCGCAGATCCAATTAGGGATGTCGCAGGAATCTCGTTCTCGCGGGGCCTTCGAATCCGATTTGCCCCATAATGAACAAGGAGCGCCTCTCCGGACGCGCTCGTAATCGAGGCCGTCGCTGACTGGCCAGGACTACTCGGGCCTGAATGTGTCCGAGATATCGCCTACCAGATCTAAAAAGCTGAGCGCAACCTTTGTTTCTCCAGGGTGGAGGGGTAGGCCTTGTGGGATATTCGGGACTGCTTTAGCCTTGACCCCTAGGGGGGACCTGGCAATCGACTAGACTGGTCACCCGTCGACGCATCGCAAAAAACCGGGGAGGATCCACGAATCACCAGTGCTGGAACTGCCGTCGTTCGACCTTACAGCCGAAGGCCATCCGAACGTTGCGGGTGGCATTCGTACGGATTTCAAGAACCAAATGAATCTGGAAACCATTTTTTCGAAAACTGGTCTTCTCGCTCTAACTTTCACCATTGTTTCGCGACAACGCCTGAAGCTACCTCGCGAGGCTCGGGAGAATACGCTGCGTGGAGCCTTTGGCAAGTATTTTCGCCAATTGGTTTGCGTGCCGTCTTGCCATTCTGCGGAGAAGTGCCCCCTCAACGGATCCTGTCCTTACAAGCTGATTTTTGAACCTTCGCCGCCTCTGAGTTTGCACCGCCTTTCAAAGAATCAGGATGTGCCACGTCCCTTCATCTTCAGATTCGCTGGATTCAATCCAGACCGTTCGACCTGCCAAGCTCGGACCGCCTCGGGCGAACAGAGCGGCACGGGTAATGGTCACGACGATCTTACTGTTAATACACGCACGTATGAGCCTGGAGAAAAGTTCCAATTTCACGTTCTCCTCATCGGCAAAGCCGTGGAATATTTGCCCTACTTTGTCCTTTCGTTCCGCGAAGTTGAGCGCAGTGGTTTCGGATCGAACCGGGCGCGGTGTCAGCTCGAAGCCGTAATTGCTGACGGACAGCTCAGCGGAGGTGATGTCTTCCCTCAAAGCTTCGCCAAAAACGAAGAGACCAATGCGAGCCAACTTGAGTCGGTTTACAGCTCGAGGGATCAGCTGCTTCGTGTTCCTAGGGTTCCCACGATGGCCGAATATGTCAATCGGCGGGGGCGAGAGATTTGGCACGGAACTACGGATGCTACCCTTCTAACAGTCCATTTTTTGAGTCCGACTTCCCTTCGGTTTCAAGAGCGGGAGATCCGTAATCCCGAATTTCATCACCTCTTCAAACGCGTGCGCGACC
>Ga0182024_10011282_pt1 | contig 17982 bp, 7 predicted proteins | sample P32metaG_FD_120480 | JGI IMG/M metagenome (GOLD analysis project Ga0182024, IMG submission 120480) | Permafrost microbial communities from Stordalen Mire, Sweden - P3-2 metaG (Illumina Assembly) | ecosystem: Environmental > Terrestrial > Soil > Wetlands > Permafrost | place: Sweden: Stordalen... | reverse complement strand
GACTTCTTCCGGTGGATCCAACACCTCGCCCTCGCACCAGAATCCCGATATGCTCGCAGAATTCCGGGTTATCACCTCGAACCCTACCGCGGAGTTCGGCCGCAACTCCGGTGCCCAGGTCCTGATGGTCACCAAGTCGGGCACGAACACGTTTCACGGCAACCTGTTCGAGTTCTATCAGTCGCCCTTTCTGCAGGCCAACACTCCCGCCGCCAAGGCAGTCGGTCACCCCCGACCGCAATTTGTCCAGAACATTTACGGTGGTTCTCTCGGCGGCCCCATCTGGAGGGATCGGGCATTCTTCTTTGCCAATGTCGAACTACTGCACGCGCTTTCCAGCAGCCCGGTCACCCGCACTGTCTACACGGCGACAGCGAGGAACGGTCAATTCCGTTATGTCACCAGCCCGAATGGAGCACTCAAAAACGGAAACGCAGCAGCGCCTGTTACCTCAACGACGGCCCCCTCGGTCGATGCGAACGGAAACCCCATCCTCCCATTCACTACCTATAACATCGCTACAAACGATCCCTTTCACGTTGGGTTGGATCCGGCGATAAAAGGTTACCTGGCCCTCACTCCTCTACCGAATAATTTCACCGTTGGGGACGGCCTCAACACAGCGGGCTTCAACTTTACTGCACCAGCCAACGACCGGCAGGTGGACACCACTTACAAAATCGACTACGTCTTTAATCTGAAGAATGCGCTGTTCGGACGCATCTCTACCGGCCACCAAAACACCTTTGATGACGTGGTCAACGGCGGATTGCAGCCGTTTCCTGGACTTCCCGGAACGGTCAACACCTACCGTCAGCCGCGTAATCTGGCGATCAACTACCGCTTCAGTCCGACCAGGAGTCTGACGAACGAACTCGTAGTCGGTTTCAATCGCTTCGGGTATGCCTTTATCAATCCCGGCTTCGCGAATGCGGTTACACAGCCATTCAACATGAATCTTGTAACCAATCCGCTGAGCAGTTATATCGGCAACAATCGCTATCTCACGACCATCCAATACGTCGACAATGTCACGTACGTCAGAGGAGCTCACATCCTCAAGGCTGGTTTCAATTTGCGCAACGGCCGGGAAATCGATCACCGCGGCTCCATCGGCGCTTTGAACGCTATACCCCAGGTGACATTCTCCACCAGCAACAATCCGGTCAACACGACGCAGTACAACACGCCGGTATCCTCCTCGAGCTGCGCGAGCTGTATCAGCTCTACAGATCTTGGCACGCTGAACAGCACCGTCAACGATGTGTTGGGCCGCATCGGTTCCACACAAGCCGGCTATGTCTCACAGCCCAGCCTCGCCGCGTTCAAACCCGCGGGGTCGATCAACGACATGGACGCCCGCTGGGATGAATACGACTTCTATGTGCAGGACACCTGGCACGCGACCCCCAACCTGGTCATCGATTACGGCCTCCGTGACGATACCCGCCTTGCTCCGAAGTTCCAGGGTTTCCCTTCGCTTGTGCCCAACCAGGACATGCGCTACGGAACGCCTCTCACCTCCCCGCTGCAGTTTGTACCCGGCAAGTTTATGAACAATCGTTGGAACAACTTAGGCCCCTCAATCGGCTTCGCCTGGGATCCATTCAAGGACGGTAAGACCTCAGTGCGCGGAAACTACCGGATTGCTTTCGATCGTATTGACTCGTTTTCTTTTTCCTCCACTGTCTTCCAGGGACTGCCGGGACTGACCTATCAAGTCACGAACGGCACCATCGGCCAGGACACCTCAACGACCCAGGGTCTACGCGCCCAGAACTGGGTTGCGCCTACTCCGACAGCTACGCCGCAAGTGCTCACAACACCGCCGGCCTACAGCGCCAACTCGCTCACTATCTCCGATCCGCACATGCAGACTCCAACGGTCGCTCAGTGGGGCCTCAGCGTTCAGCGTGAGCTGTTAAAGAACACAGTGCTGACGGTGAGCTACATCGGCAACCATGGCACTCACCTGTATGGCGGCTACGATTCAAATCAAGTGGACTTCCGCTCCAACGGGTTCCTCAACGCGTTTACCTCCGCACAAGCCGGCATCGACACTCCGCTGATGACGCAGATAGCATCCGGAGATACGCGCAACACGGCGCACCTCGCCGGAGTTGCCTATCTGAAGGCAAACTACGCGAGCACGATTCAGACCGTCCCGTTCAAAACGAACGATGTCGGCGGTCTCGCAAACTCGTTGGCGAACCGTCTCCAGTCAGCCACCACGGCTAACCCCAACGGGGTGCCTCTGGTCGTAGCTTCGGGCCTTTCTCCAACCTTCTTCAAACCGTATCCTCAATACCTGGGCGGCGTCTTCGTCCTTCAAACCCGCGATTACTCCAATTACAACGGCTTGCAGGTACAGCTTGAGAAGCGTTTCAGCCAGGGCTTCCTGGTTACGATGAACTACACGTTCTCCAAAACGCTCGACGTCCGCTCTTACGACCCCGCGTTCACGACAGTGGCAACCGGTTCGACTCAGTCGGCGGCCGGAACGCCTTTCGATTACCACACCCCGCGGCTCAACTATGCGCCATCCGACCTCGACAATACCCACGTACTCAACGGTTACTTCGTCTGGGACCTTCCCTTCGGACATGGCCGTACGTTTGGTTCTAATTGGAACCGTGCACTCGACGGCGTGATTGGCGGCTGGCGTCTTTCAGGAGACGGGTACCTGCAGTCAGGTCGCCCGATTACTTTCTTCTCCGGATACAACACGTTCTCGGGTTCTGTTCAGACGCCGGCCTCCTGCCTGGGCTCATGCAACGCACACATGGGGAACATCCACGTCGAGTCCTCCGGTCAGACGTACTACTTCACCCCATCGCAACGAGCACAGTTCTTCGTGCCCGATGCTGGAGCTTTCTCCAACGAAGGCCGCAACTTCTTCCGCCAAGACCACGTCTGGCAGGCAGATTCAACCCTGTCCAAATCGTTCCGCACCTTCCGCGAAGAGTATCTTGAGTTCAGGCTCGAAGCGCAGAATGTCTTCAACGTCATCACCTACGACACGTTCGGATCGCAGAGTATTCAGTCGACTAGCTTCACCCGCTTGAATCCGGCGGTCGACGGCGTCTTGAACAACTCACCCCGCAAAGTGCAACTTTCCGCGAAGTATGTTTTCTAGAAAATACCCGCGTTCATGGGGTGGAGGTACGGACCAACGCGGAGCCGATGTCCCGGTCAACTAGTTGCAGTTTTAGAAACCAAGCGAGCCTTCTATGAAGGTACGGCCAGGCAGGTGACGAAGTCGAAGGTTAGGAGGTCGCCCAACGAACGTCGGACACAGCGTCACGCCTGGACCAGTGGAACGGCGACTTCCGTTCAAGAGAGAGAAGTCATGCCAAGTGCTGGTAGCTTACCCGGTATTGTGTCATGCCGTGCCTCAGCAAAATTCTGTCATTCAGTGTTTTTCTTCGCGCATTAACGTGTCGAGTTAGCGACAATCGTAATAGCAGCCACCAAGGTGACGATTCCCAAGGTGAAGACTCCGATAGATTTCTGCGTCGCTCCCTTCCACTCGCCCGCGAGCACGCCGGCCACACTCGCCGTCAGCACCATTGTGATCTGATAAATTGCCCAGCCGGCCTAGCTGATTCGTGGCCAGACCATAGATCAGCACGGCACCGATCCACAGCAGACCCATAAGAAGGCTGAGAAATAGATCGGGATACACTATGCGCATCTTGTCCCAGGTGCGATTGCGCACGAGCAGGTAGCCGCTATAACCGACGTTCGGCAGGAACCCACCCGCCAGCGCTACAGGCCAGACCGCGAGCACTGCGACAGAGGGCGCTGCACCGTGACGCACCGCTGCCTCACTCAGCGGCCGTCCAAAGCTGAACGACAGGTTGAGCATCGAGGAGAGGACTCCGGATACGATCGCAATGACCAGACCCCAGCGATAGTCTCTTCCTGCCGAGCCAACCATAGGTATCTCACGCATCTTGCCAGCCCAGCCTGACAATCCAACGCCGATCACTATCAGCAGACAGCCGGAGAGCAGCATCATGCTGTTCCGGCTCATCAGTCCGGCTTCCTGACGCGCGAAGAACGGAATCAGGGTTCCGAACACAGTGCCCAACCCAACTATCAGCGTGAAACCGAGCGCCATACCCAGTCGAACGACAGCTATGCCGAACAAAACCTGTGCGATGCCCCACCCGATGCCGAGGAGGAAACAGGGTAAAATCTCCGAGCCGCTGACCGAGAGATACATCGATGGCCAGTTTGGGAGCACGAGGCGCGCGATTGCCCAAGGGATCAGGAGGAGAGATACAACGCTGAAGATAAGCCAGGCACACTCCCACGGCCAGGTACGAATGCGTTTTAGCGGAAGCATGCAATTGCCGACCAGTACTCCGCCCAGGACCGAGAGTCCAATGCCCAAGAGATTGGAACTCATAGAAGGTCCGTGCTGCTTCCGGAATACTGCGGCGTCTGATACCGACCGTCGCGCAGAACGGCGGGATGGGTAAAATGCGAACTCAGGTGAGGAATGTATTCCAGAAATGTCTCAGGATGCCCAATGGCAATGCGATTGAAGAATACGAGGTGCTGGTGAATCTGTCCCATGTCGCCGACATGCGGAACTACAGGGACGCCGAATTTCTTCGCCATCAGGCTTACCGTGATGAACTCGCTGACACCACCAAGCCGTGTACAGTCTGGCTGAAGAAATCGTACGCACCCGAACTGCAGATAGTTCTTGAAGACAACGCGGTTCGGCACGTGTTCTCCCAGCGCGATGGCCAGTGGAGCGATTGCTTCTGCGAGGGCTTGATGAGCGAACAGGTCATCCGGATGAGTCGGCTCCTCAATCCACAGCGGATGTAGTGCTCCAAGTTCCTTGCAGGCGGTGAGCGCCTCAGGCAGATTCCATTGTTGATTCGCATCGAACATGATCGTTGCCTGGTCGCCAACGATCTTGCGGAGTCCATAGGCGCGCGACAAATCATGTGCTAATGGTCCACCCACTTTTAATTTGAAGGCACCGAAGCCCTCATCGAGACTTCGTTTTACCTTCTCCGCAATTTGCTCGGCATCGTACTGATACCAGCCGACACTGGTGTCGTAACCCGGATATCCACTCTTGAGGACGCCTTCTCTGTCGGCTCGCGATGGCAGTTCAGTCTCGAGCAGTTGCACGGCCGTATTGGGACTGAGTACATCTTCCAGGTAGCTCAAGTCGAGAAGCTGCACTACCTCAGTCGGTGATAGCGAAAGTAACAGCTTCCATAGCGGAACACCGCGCGACTTGGCCCAGAGGTCGAAGCAGGCATTGGTAATCGATGCGAGAGCAAGATGTACAACACCCTTGTGTGGTCCCAGCCAACGAAGCTGCGCGTTGTCCGCCAGTCTGCGGAAGGTCGCGCCGAAGTTGGCCATCAATTCCTCGATATCGCGGCCCCCAAGCGGTTCTCCCAGAAGTTCGATCGCCCTGCATACGAGGTCGTTACCGCGGCCCATCGTCAGGACGAGCCCTGTTCCCGTGAGGCCGGAGTCGAGTTTGATGTTGGTCACCGCGAACGAATAGACAGGATCCGAGTGCACTGCGTCTGAACCTGCACCAGCATCAAGCTTGAATCGCCGATCCTCCGCTGAAATTTTCACTAGATTCATCGTCGATATCCAAGTTCGGCAGGCGAAAAGATTTAAGGTCGGTGGGTATGGGGCCTTCATCCAAACCTTGCCAAGACCCATATTGTACACGTATACATAATTGCGTCAGTCTTGTGATTCACCGCTCGAAAGACACACGGTGCGGTGCAGTAACGGAGGTCTCTCCAATGGACAACCTGTGGCAGATCGCGCAGCAAAGAGCGCTAAGCCGCCGCGACTTCCTCCGTTCGGCCGCGGTCACGGGAGTAGCGACCCGCCTGCTAGGGTTTGCTCCGCTCCGTGCGGCTGTAATGCCTCGTGAACAGAAGACCGTCGTGGTGACCTTCGGTGGAGGAGCGCGCGATGAGGAGACCTTTGCTCCTGAGGGTCAGGAGAACATCCCCAATCTGATGAATAAACTCATTCCGCAGGCGACGTTCTTCACGCAAGTAGTAAATCGCGGGATTCTTGGACATTATGTGGCCACTGCCAGCCTGGCGACGGGCGTCTACGAAAGCTTCGACAACTTCGCCGATGTAGCTCCAAAGAACCCGACTGTTTTTGAATACCTGCGCAAAGGGCTTAACCGTCCGTCGAAGGATGTCTGGGTGATCGCTCCCAGCAATGGCTTCAACCGCATCGGGCAGAGCGATGGATCGCTGATTGTCCCCGGGATGGGAGCGCAAGTCATTCTTCCGAAGCATCTGCTCGCGTCCTTACTGAGGACCAACTCAGCCACGTCCAGCGGCCCGGAGTTCCTTCTCCAGGATAACTACGAAGATCTGTTCTTCACGCCACTCTCGGTCGATGGCGATTCGCATCCGACGCGCCTTGTGGAGATGTTGCTTCTTTCGATCGATGATTTCGTGCAACACGCGAAAACACTTAGTAGCGCCGACGAACTCTCCGTTTACGTCATGCGCCAGTTGATGCGGCAGTTCGCGCCCAGCCTACTCTGGATCACCTTGCATGACATGGACATCGCGCACACCGGCGCGTATTCGCTCTATCTCGATGGCATCCAACGAACCGACCGGCTCTGCGCGGAGATCTGGCAGATGATCGAGAGCGACCCCGAATACAAGGGGCGCACTACCATGCTGATCCCGCCGGACTTCGGCCGCGATTCCGATTTCAGCGCGTCGGGGAATGGCTTCCAACACCACCGGACCGGCGATCCGCTTTCGCGAACAACGTGGATGATGGCGCTAGGACCGCACGTCCGCCAGAATGTAACGGTCGACCGACCTCTTGACTCGCTCGATCTCGTTCCGACTCTTGGTGCAATGAGGCATTTTGCTACTCCGCTTGCCCACGGCAAGCCGATCGTGGAGGTGCTCGGATGAAACCTGGAGACCTGCGACCGGAGAGCTTTGCCTCATATCCTCCCGAGGCGCGAACTCTGGCCGCCAAATACCTTGCGGTATTCCAGCGCATGCCGATTATCCTGCTGGCACTGATTCTCCGGGAGGTTATCCAATACGACTGGAGCTTTCCTGCAGAGCGGGAAAAACTGACAGGCCAACTCGATCTGCTCGTTGGCATGACCGACGCTTCCTTCGCGGCGCTGATGTCTCTGTTCAACGCCATCCCCCTCCCAAACCAATTGTCGACTCTCAAATGGGCGAATCAGCCACAGCCATTCAGTGAGCGATTGACAGCTTACCTGTGGACTCAGCACTTGATCGACGACTATCACAATGCTACTCAGGCTTATCAAACGTTCTTGGTGAGGGCTCTTCCTCAGACGCGACCCGTCACTCCACGATGGACATTCGTCGTGATCGGGCGAGGCAGTCCAAAGTTGCATCGTCCTCTCTTCCAGCCTCTGGCGACTCACGGAACGCTGTTCACGCAAGTTGATTCCCGCGGAGCGCTAGAAGTCCTGGAGGCTGCGCTGAGGGAGCGTGCGCATCAGTATCCGATGGACTATGGCCACTGGTACATCGATGGTGGCGACCTGCTTCAAGCGGAGGCTGTGGATTCAAGGCTCACCTTCGTGTCGTACAATGCACCTGTTCCCGCCGCGAAACGCGAGTTCACTCTTCTGAACCGCTTCAGCAGGGAAGCGGGGTCGCGGAGCGCGCCAGGGCCGGAAGCTGTAGGGTCTTACATCTCCGGTATGAGCCCTGAGGACCTTGATCTGACAGGAACGAGCTCTGATGTCCCTCTTCGTCGCTTTCAAGTGAACTTGATAACACAGGGTGCAGGCTGCCAGATATTCAGCACTACTTTTGTTCAGTGGGCTGCACGCGAGTGTCTGCATCGCGCACAGCCCCTCACCCTATTTGCACGATTTGCGACGCGCCAGTGCAATGCACCGATGGAGCAGTTGCTCAGTAGGGATCCTCTGAAGCAGCCTCAGGATGCAGAGGGCTCTCTCATCGACGCCGACATGGGTGCCTACTACACATGGATCAACCAGTCTCGTTTGCCGGGTGCCGAGGAGGCGCGCTTCCTGGCGTGGTTCGAAGGGCAATCTGTTGCATGCGCCATCTCTCCGACGCTGCCCGAAGGCACCAGTTCATCGCAATCCATCAACATGGAACAAATCCTGAAGCAGATGGCCTAAGGACGAAAGAAATGCTGGTCAGGCTCCACATGCCGTGGTCATTTCCATCTTACTTCGATCCTTCTTTCAACATAAACGCTGCTGCCTGGAAATCGCCTTTTAGATTCAAGTCGACTCCGTGATCCATCCAGAAGGCGCCGCTCGCAACAACAGGCGTGGCCGTGTCTGTCTTGCCCGAGATCTCTTCAAGCCGGTACATCGCGTCTGGCTTCAGACCTCGAAGATAGATTCGCGGGAAAGGGTAGAGCATGGTGCTTGAGTGCAGAAACGCGAACGTCACGGCGCTCTTTTGATCCGGGGATACCGTCTCGGTTACGGAATGCTCGCTTCCATTTCGTGGTGAGATCAGGCGATACAGAGCGCCACGTTGCACAAGCTCACGAATCTCTTTGTACTGTGCCACCATTCTTTTCGCAGTCGCGAAATCCTCTGACTTCCAGTGGTTCAAGTTCGCTCCGATTCCAAGCGAGCCTTGCATCGAGGAAAGAAAGCGATATTCGAGAGAGAGGGTGCGATTGTTGACCCATGTCGGCGAATCGGTAACCCAGCTCGTCATTATGCCCGGACTGTACGCATAGGTGAAACCATCCTGAATGCTCAGGCGGTCGAAGGCATCGGTATTGTCGGATGGCCATACGTCATCGGTGTATCGCATGATGCCGAGATCAACCCGACTACCGCCGCCGGAGCAGCTTTCAATCTCGACAAGAGGATGTTTTCTGCGTAGTTCGTCGAGGATGGAATAGAGGCTTCGTACATAGTTGATGTAGACCTCCTTCTGCTCTTCCGGCGCAACGACGGCCCATCCGGGCTCAGACCAGTTGCGGTTATAGTCCCACTTGAGAAATGCGATGTCGTTTTTATTCAAGAGTTGGTCAATAGAATCGAAGACATACTGTCGCACATCTGGTCTCGCGAGATTCAGCACCAGTTGATTTCGCGCTTCAGTCCGCGGCCTTCCTGGAAAATTGAGTATCCAGTCCGGGTGTTTCCGGTAGAGATCCGAGTCCGGGTTGACCATCTCCGGTTCAACCCATAGACCAAAATCCATGCCGAGCGAGTGCACTTTGTCGATGAGTGGCTTCAGCCCGTGTGGAAATTTTGTGAAGTTTACATGCCAGTCTCCAAGGCCAGCATGATCATTGGAACGTTCGCCGAACCATCCATCGTCCACGACGAACCGCTCCACTCCGATGCTTGCAGCCTTCTCTGCCAGTTCTTCCTGTCCAGCTTCATCAACCCGGAATCCGGTCGCCTCCCATGAGTTATAGATCACGGGGCGGAGCTTTGGACGTCGCGTGTTGGGCAGAATGCTTCCCAACTCAAACCTGTGGAGCAACCGGGAAGCTCCTCCAACGCCGTCATGCGAATAGCCCGCGTAAAAATACGGTGTTTCCAAGTGCTCCCCCGGATTCAATCTATAGGCAAAATCAAAGCTGTTCGGTCCCCCGGTAACTCTTACCTGCTGAACCGGGTCCTGCTCGACGCTGATCTGCCAGGATCCACTCCATCCTAAGGCACCGAACCATACATCACCGCTGTCTTCATCGTTAGCACCCTCTTTGTCGATCGCAAACCAAGGATTGTTCTGCGCGCCGGTAGAACCGCGGCGGCTCTCAAGGACTATCTTGCCCGGCTGTATCGATTGCTCGCGAAGATTCCATTCGCCGGCCCAGCGGCCCGTCAGGTAGCGTAGCCGGTAGTCTTGCTCGCGCGGAAGAGTCCATGTCCCCGAGGCAATCTGTTCAATCGTCAACGGAAACATTGTTTTGTTTTCCACCTCCGCCGACCGCCGAAGAATCCCCGTCGCCGAATCCATCTCATAGTTCAATTGAACATAAACATTGCGCGATACATCCTTTAGGCGCAACGTGAGATCGTTACCAGTGATGCTGTGTGAGACATACTCGAGTACCAGGTCGCGATTTCCATCCGGGAAAGTGATCTTAAGATCTGGCTCACCATAAAGCCCCCCGCCCCATCCGGTAAACTCCTGCCGCGTCGTGTTGATGGCGAGATCGAATGAGGAGGCCTGCGCATTCGATATTGCCGTAGCAAAGCTGTCTTCCGCATTCAAACGTTCCCCCCAATAGAGAGACTGAACCTGCTTCTTCTCATTAATCCCGAGCACATAGGACACATCGCCTGCTTCGATGCGGAAGACCTTAGTCTGAGGATTGAACTGAATCGATCCGACGGTACTTTGCGCTTGCATCGGCTGGGCAGCAATTATCCCGGATAAAGCCACGTAAAGGACGTACAGTCTGCGGGCGTTTGCCCTGCGCGCAATCCGGGCCCGGCTCAGATGATCCATGGTCTTTCGCTCCTTGTGCATCGCACGACTTCCTACACTTCCAGGTGCCAATGGAAAGCTTCGCGTTGAACACGTTCTTCTTCTTGAAAAGGAAGTACCTAAACAAAGATCGCAAGTACCGCCGCCTCACGACAAAGCGGCCGTGGACAGAAGGCAACCGCATTACGTCGGAATGCATCGCACTGAGTCGCAAGCGAGTCACTGGATCTCGATGTGAAAAGAAACGGCGCTGTTTATGCGCGACAAAGATTTGTAGTTGACAACACTCCATGCATTCCAATATAGATTCGTAGACGTAAAATGTATACGTAGACATTTTATATTGCTCTTTGAGTTTCGTGCTAGGCGCCCGGTCGATGAAATCTAGGTTCGAAGCTGCTTTCCAGTATTTGAGCCGAAAAGGAGGCCATGAATCATGGTCAGAAATTGCGCAGGTGAATCCACAATAATGCCCTTGGCGCGTGGCTTTTTATCAATGGTCTGTTTTCTAATCGCGTTAGCTGCGTCACCGGCGTTAGCTCAGACTGACCAGGGCGCCATCACGGGCGTTGTCCAGGATGCTCAGGGCGCGGTCATTCCCGGAGCGAAGGTCACTCTCGTCGCTACCGACACCAGCTTTTCGCTTGACCGGACAGCAAATACAAGTGGTGTCTTCGTTTTCTCGCCTGTAAAGATCGGTAATTACAAGCTGATAGCGAACGCACCGTCGTTCCAGACCACTGTGCGTGAAAATCTGCATGTGGACATCCAACAGCGCCTAAACGTCTCGCTGGTACTGCAGCCAGGAGCGGTCACTGAACATGTAACGATCTCGACAGAATCGCCACTGCTCGAAACGCAGACCAGTTCGGTGGGGCAAGTCATTGATACACAGACGATTAACAACACTCCGCTCAATGGCCGCAACTGGGTCTATATCGCGCAGTTGACCGCAGGTGTCGCACCTCCCTTTGGCAACACGCGCGGCAGTGGTACTGGTGATTTTGTAGCCAATGGCCAGAATGCGGAGCAGAACAACTTCATCCTGGATGGTGTGGACAACAACACCAACCTGATTGACTTCCTCAACGGCTCTAGCTTCGTCATGCGCCCACCACCCGACGCGTTAGCGGAATTCAGTCTGCAGACGAGCAACTTCAGCGCCGAGTTCGGCCATTCGGCTGGTGCGGTCATGAGTGCAAGTATTAAATCCGGGACGAACCAAATCCATGGTGACCTGTGGGAATACTTCCGCAACACAAATCTCGAGGCAACGCCATGGAATGCGGAGACCAAAGGCCCCTATCACCAGAATCAGTTCGGGGGCACTCTCGGCTTTCCTGTCTGGACGAATCATCTCTTCTATTTTGGAGACATCGAAGCAAATCGCATTTCGATTGCCTCGCCAAATATCACAAGCGTGCCCACTGCGCTGATGCGTCAGGGAAATTTCACTGAGTTGTTGAATCCATCCCTTACGGGCCAGAATAAGCCGATTCAGCTCTATCAGCCAAACTCAGGCGGCACCAAGACTTTGTCCTGTAACGGCGTCAACAATGTTTTTTGTCCAGCGCAAATCAATGCCGTTGCACAGAACATCCTGAATCTATACCCAAATCCGAATGCAGGAGTTGTCGGACAGACCTACAACAACTACAACGTCAACCTCGGCCAGCAAGACAATACGGTGCAGTGGGACCAGCGACTGGATTGGAATGTGAGCCAGAAAGACCAGGCTTATGCTCGCTATAGTTACGAGCACGAGATCAAGTCCAATGGGCTCCCACTTGGCCCTCTCCTTGACGGTAGCGGCTTTGGCGGCAAGAGCGATATTAATCTTGTACAGAACTTCATGCTCAGCGAAACCCATAGCCTTACTCAGACTCTGACTAACGAGTTCCGCTTTGGCTATAACTGGATTCACTCGCAGTATTTTCAGCCGAACGCGAACAGCAATGCACTTTCCGCAACCCTCGGCCTCGGAGGAGTTCCGAATCTGGGGCCTGGCCTTGGTGGCCTGCCGCTCGGTTACTTCAATGACGGAAGCATCAATCGCTGGGGTTCGGTTGGCACGCAGGACGAAGCGCAAAACGACTATCAGATATTGGATAACGTAAGCAAAACCATCGGCAATCACTCTCTGAAGGCTGGCGTGTCGTTTCAGGCGATCCGCGTCTTCGACCGGTATGCACCCGCTCCGCTTGGGCAGTACTTCTACGGCAACGTCTATACCGGCGCACCGGGTGTAAGCTATACCGGTTATGGGGTCGCCGACTTCCTCAACGATCAGATGAATTCCACCGATATCGCTACTTCTCCGAATATCAACGATGTGCAGTGGTACAACTCCGCCTATTTTCAGGATGACTGGAAGGTCGCTCCTAATCTGACTCTCAATCTCGGCATTCGATACGATCACTACCAGCCCTACAAGGAAAACAGCGGAAGCCAGGCCAGCTTTGTCCAGGCTGCCAATCTGGGCGTCGGCACCGGGACTGGCGTCTATGAACTTCCGTCTCGTTCGCGTAGCGCCGTTCTTGGTGCGTCTTTTCTGACAACGCTCGCCAAAGATAATGTGACCGTCCAGTACGTGGATAACGAGCGATTGGCCTCCGGGCAAGCGCTCGACTTTGCTCCGCGTATTGGTTTCGCTTACCAACCGACGCCAAAGACCGTCGTTCGAAGCGGCTTTGGTCTCTTTTTTGGAGGCTTGCAGAGTCAGGGCAATACAAACCTGGGAACCAATTTCCCGTGGTCGAACTCAGCGAACATATATGCTCCGAGCTGCGTGGCCGGCAATTGTCCGTCGCTGACCAGCCAGGGTATTACGTTGGAGACAGGGTTGGTGGCGAAGACCGGGGCCGGTCTGCAAAACTTCGTATCGACCCCGAGCCTTCACGCTATCGACACCAATGTCAAGACTCCCTACACCATCAACTACAACTTGTCTTTTGAGCAATCGGTCACCGCCAATACAGTCGCGACGCTGAGCTATGTCGGCAACGTCTCGCGCCACCTTCCCCTGTACTACGATCCAAATACGGTGCGGGGTCTCTACGCGCCCGGCACAAACACTCAACAATATCAACCGTTCCCCGATCTAGGCGGTATCGGAACGATTCACTACGGCGGCGTCAGCGATTACAACTCGCTGCAGGCGAAGCTGGAGAAGCGCATGTCCCACGGCCTGAGCTTTCTTGCAACGTACACCTGGGCCCACGCGTTGGACGATGCCAGCGATGCGGGTGGTCTAAGTACTGCCGTCGGCGACCGCAACATGGCGCTGATCCCATACACTCAGGAATACACCAACTCGCCTTACGATGTTCGCCAGCGGTTTACGCTGAACGGCAACTATCAACTGCCATTCGGAAAGGGCAGGGCCTACCTGAATAAGTCGCTTTGGGAAGACGAGGTAATCGGTGGCTGGTCCTCAAGCCTGACGTTTGCGGCCCAGACTGGTACGCCATTCACCGTGTCTCCCGACAACAGCACGGCCGCCGGAGGAGGAGCAAGAGCTATCAAGGTTCGTGATCCATTTGTCGCTGGAGGAAGTCCAGATCTGGTAAATAACCCTGGGGTGACGTGTGCGGCAAAGACAAAAACAAAGGCAAATTGGTACAACCCCTGTGCATTCGCCAATCCGCTACCCGGCAGTGATGTAGGGACTATATTCAAATCTCCGGTGACCGATCAAGCAACGGCGATTGCATTGCTTGGTGGCACGTCAAACACGATTTACGGTCCTGGCTACTACAGTATCAATATGTCTCTCTTCAAGAACTTCATCGTGTTTCGGGAGCAGTACCTGCAGTTCCGCGCGGATGCCTTCAACCTGTTAAATCATCCGACGCTCGGCAATCCATCCAATAGCGGCAACACTTCAAACGGCGGCCAGATCACTGGGCCGAAATTCTTCCAAAACAACACTCCAGACGCACGCTTCCTGCAACTCTCGTTGAAATACGCATTCTAAGTATTATTTGCGGAGACAGAACGGAGCTGTTCCGTTCTGTCTCCCGAGCCTCAATCGCACGTCGCGGAAATCCTTAATGAAGAGTAGTTCGCGCTTTCAGCTAAATTCAGCAAGAGCCATTGTGGCGGCTCTTGCCATCGTTACGTGGCCTGTTGATCTTCGGGCCGCCGCCCAGGAAAACGGGTCTGCTGCAGCGCCGGTGGTGACGTTTCAGAATAACTCGCTGACGGTTAAGGATCACCGCGCAACCGGCCTAATGGATATTGTGTGGCACGACGGTCACAAGTTACTCGGCCTCAGCAGCGGAGCGCTTCTCGAGGACGGACGACAGATTTCGACCACAACTTATCATTTGCACGAAGTTGAGAAGCCACAGCGTGTTGCAAGCCCTGTCGCCGCACAGTCGTATACGATTCGAAGCTTCGCTCCTGGCTTGCCTGATATCATCCAGCGCCTCTGGCTCTATGACAATCAGCCCTCGATAGCCATCGAGGCAGAGCTAATCGCGAAGAGCGGTCAAATCGGCACCAGACACTTCGACACTGTTCTGTTAGATGGTCCGAACTCTATTGAAGTGGGCGACCCACCAGGGTCCCTTCGTGTGCTGCACGTTCCCTTCGACAACGACATGTGGTTCCGTTACAACAGCGTTGCTGTTGCCGAGATGAAGCCTGCCCAACCAGTCACCAGCAACGAAGTCACGGCGATCTACTCCAACACAAGCCGGCAAGCTATCATCCTCGGCTCCATCACGCACGATACCTGGAAGGCAGCTATCGAAGCGCACGCTGAAGCAGGCCAACTCAGCGGCCTCGATGTCTACGGTGGGATCTCCTCCCCGACCGGGATACGAACGGATACGCATGACACGATCCCGCACGGTATCGTGAGCGGTGCCCGCGTGCTTTCACCCCGCATCTTCATTGGGTCTTACGCTGACTGGCGCGATGGACTGGAAGCCTACGGTGCCGCCAACGCGGCCATCCATCCGCCTCTCCGGTGGGCCGCCGGAGCCCCCATGGGATGGAATAGTTGGGCCGCCTATGGCGGTAAGATCAACGACCATCGCTATCTCGGAGCCGCAGCCTTTGTTCGTGACACTCTCGTCCCTCTGGGCTTTGGCAATCACAAGGTTGTCTACATTAACCTCGACGCCTTCTGGTCGAACCTCGATGCGGTGCAACTAAGCGACGCAGTCGCGACCATCAAGAGCATGCACGCGGCGGACGGCACCCGCTTCGCACCCGGAATCTACTGGACACCGTTCGTCTACTGGTCCGACGATCTTGATGCATACGTTGAAGGCACCGGCATGAGGTACCGCTATCGCGACATTCTCCTCAAGGCGCCCGACGGCTCCATACTTCCGAAAGTTGACGGCGGCTTGGCGATCGACCCATCGCATCCCGGGGAGAGGGCGCGCATTAACTACTTTGTGCAACAGTTTCAGCGACTAGGTTTCGAGTACCTCAAGCTCGATTTTCTCTCGCACGGTGCGCTCGAGGGTGCCCACTACGACCCGTCGATCCAGACCGGCATCGAGGCCTACAACGCAGGCATGAAGCAGATCGTCGACGAGACCGCGGGTCGCATGTTCCTGAGTCTCTCCATCGCACCGCTCTTTCCGTCCGGCTACGGGAACGCAAGGCGCCTCTCCTGCGATACCAAGGGACACATGAGTGGAGGCGATCAATCCAGTGAGTACATGCTCAACTCGCTCACCTACGGATGGTGGAGCAGTCAGAATCTTTACATCACCGATCCTGATCACGTTGTCCTCGGCGAGCAGGCAGATCTGGGCGCCCGCAACGTAGCTGAGGGCAAGAGCCGCCTTCTCTCCGCGATTATCAGTGTGGGCATGATTCTCGACAGCAGCCGTCTGGCCGATGACCCGCAAGGCCGCGAGTTTGCGCAATCGGTCTACAACAATCGCCCGTGGCTTGCGGTTGCCGCGGAGAACAAGACATTCCGTCCCATAGAAGGTGACACCGGAGACAAGGCAACGAACGCCTTCATGCGCAACACCCCACACGGAGCCTACATCGCGCTCTTCAACTATGACGAAAAGCACCCGAGCACAGTGAGTGTGCCCTTCAGCCGAATCGACACATCAATAACCAATGCGTCGTCGGTTACCGTAATCGACGTCACATCCGGCAAAGCCATGAAATCCGCCTCCAACAATCTGACAATCGAACTCCAGCCCTACGAGTCGACCCTCGTCGAACTCCGTTGGAAGCAATAGTGCCACCGGCACAGTATCCGAAGGACCTGAAGTGACGACCACAAGACGCGAATTCGTGCTTGGCTCCGCGGCCCTGGCAGTTTGCCGCTCTCAAATCTCGCAAGCGACGACAAGTCCCGCAAGTCAGAAAACAGAACTCTGGTTCGCAACCCCCGCCAGCCGATGGATGGAAGCCCTGCCCCTTGGCAACGGGCGTATTGGGGTGATGGCGTATGGCGGCGCTGCAACCGAGCGCCTCGACCTCACCGAATCGACTGTCTGGTCGGGCGCGCCCAGCGCCAACAACATTAGTCCAACAGCGCTGGAGAACCTCCCTCGCATCCGCCAACTCATGTTCGACGGCAAGTTCGCAGAGGGGGGCGAGCTCTGCAAGCAACATCTTCTCGGCAGACCCGATTCCTTTGGCACGCACCTCCCAATGGCGACCCTCGAACTCGCTTTCGATGGCGATCAGTTAGCGCATGACTATCGCCGATCGCTCAATCTCGACGAAGCTATCGCATATGTCGACTACACAAACGGGGATCTCCGGTTCCAGCGCGAGTCCTTCGCCTCAAACCCCGCGGACATCTTTGTTAACCATGTCACCTGCAATAAGCCGGCATCCATCAATTGCACCGTCTCTTTCGCCAAGCTCACTCTCCCCGGCGAAGTAACGACCATGGGGAACAATCAAATCGTCCTGAACGGGTGCGCTTTCGAACATCTCCACAGCAATGGCAAGCAAGGCGTCACCTTCGTCGCCTGCGTGCAGATTCTGACCGAGGGCGGACAGGTGATCGCACACAACGGCGCCATCCAGGTGCGCAACGCCACCTCCATGACGATCCACGTTGCAATCGCTACAAACTATCGCGGCACCGATCCTGCGGCACGTTGTGCGGGCACTCTCGAGTCCGTCCGCAAAACGACCTACGCTCAACTTCGCGCTTCTCATATCGCGGATCACCAAGCTCTCTTTCAGCGGATGTCAATCGACCTCGGTACTAATCCTGCAGCGGAGATCAAGCCGACAGATCAGCGACACAAGGCTGTTGGCACCGGTGAATCCGATCCCGGTCTATCCGCGCTCTTCTTCCAATACGGTCGCTACCTCACTATCGCCGGGTCGCGCCCCAACTCTCCTCTGCCTCTTGCCCTGCAGGGCATCTGGAACGATGGTCTTGCTTCCAGCATGGGTTGGACGGACGATTTCCACCTCGACATCAACACCCAGCAGAATTACTGGCTGGCCGAGGTTGGCAACCTTTCGGAGTGCCAGATTCCTCTCTTCGACTTCATCGACG
>Ga0182024_10011281_pt1 | contig 17984 bp, 16 predicted proteins | sample P32metaG_FD_120480 | JGI IMG/M metagenome (GOLD analysis project Ga0182024, IMG submission 120480) | Permafrost microbial communities from Stordalen Mire, Sweden - P3-2 metaG (Illumina Assembly) | ecosystem: Environmental > Terrestrial > Soil > Wetlands > Permafrost | place: Sweden: Stordalen... | reverse complement strand
TTGGTGAGCGCATTCTCAAGTACCACCTTCGCCTCGTCGGTTCTGCCGAGCGAGACCAGGGCTTGAGCTTTTCCTTCATAACCCATGAATGGAAGTCCACAGTCAGGATCAGCCTCCGCCAGCTTGATGGCTCTTTCGAAGAATTTCAGCGCTTCCGCGTGGCGATTGACTTCTTCGAAGCCTCTGCCCAGCAATTCTAGGAAGCGCACTTGGCCACCGGTGTCACCGTTTGCCATGGTGGAAAGGAGCGCACCTCCCAGAAGTCTGGCCGCCCGTCCGGGATTCCCTTCTAGGAAACCGATCAGACCCAATTCGCCAGATGCCCTCGTCACCCATTGATCCTCGCCCAAACTCTTTGCAATGTCCTGCGCTTCTAGCCAGTCGCGCTTTGAAGCTCGATAGTCAATTTCGATATCTGTGTAGCCCTTTGCGATCAGGCACCAAAGCCGCAGTTTCTTGTCACTCTGGACGATGGGATTCTGGAGTTGTTCGTTCAAGAAACGTGAAAGGTCAACGAACGACATAGTTTCGGCTTCTGATCTAAGGCGGCCCACCTCGGCATGAAGCTCGTTCCGCGTGTCGCGGCGCTCTGAGAACAGCTTCTCGGCTCTGGCATAGAGCGGCGCCGCTGCGGTTCCGTTATTTAGAAAATAGAAACGATCCGCGGCATTGAGCAATACCTGAGGGTCTGCCGACTGTTGCGCATCAGCGGAGGTGAGGCGAATCCTAGTTGCCTCTCGACGGTATGCGGCGACGACGTAGTACGAGGCAGTAGTGAGGACTACCACCATGGCGGTAGCAAGTCCCGCTCGTACTGAGACACGTCTGCCCATACGAAATCCACACAAATGTGGAATCTACGATGTGGTCGCGACGAGGCGGTGCAAGACGACGGCTATTGCCGACTAAAACCCGAACCATTCCAGATAGTTTCTCAGGTCGCAGATAAAAAATAAACGAAAGCCCGAAAAGCCTTTACAATGTGGGGGCAAGCTGAGGGGGTAGGAAGCCGCCCGTCGTAGCGCAGCATAGCTCCGGGCGGCTCTTTGCCTTTCGAATCCGATGTGAGTGAAATGTGCGGCGGGTTGATCGCTTTTCGTGCTGCTCTCATGCAACCGATGAACTGATTTCTCTAGGACAAAAAGTTCTGAATATCAAAGATGAAACGCTTTTCTGGGCGTAGTCACAGCAGCGTCCTGCCAGCACCCATCCGTGGACGTGTTGTCGCCACTTGTCAGTACCTTGCAGCCAATTTATCTAACTCATCCAAGCTATCCAGTATCTGCTTTTGCTGGGCCGGAGTTGAGTCCCTAAAGGCCTCTTTCCATTCGGGTGAAGACCGTGTGACATCTGCCATATGCTTGAGCCGCATGACAGCGCTCGGGTGATCTGATTTCTTGTCATCTAGGCTGTATCCCTCCATCGAGCAGAACAGTAGGATCGGAGCGGTTGCAACCGTCGGATATTCGGGCGGATGAAGCATCGCTTTGAACGCATACGCGTCTGCCCTCTCCTCTTGCTCTCTGTCTCGCCCTAGATCGCCAGTCGCTGAATCGTTGTAGAGTTGATGGGCGAACTCGTGCAACAGGACCCACTTGATGGATTCGTGAATGACGACACTGCTTAGTGAGTCAGCTTGCCTTACGTTGTTCGTTATTACATCCAGTGGGAGTTGGGGGCATATGGACTTGTGAGACCACATATAGGGAAAAGGTGGCTTCGCACTCTCTAGTGGTAATCTTTTAACCAGGAGCGCATCGTTCGACTGCACTACGCCGTGAAGGTAATCTAGGTAACTCTCAAAACAACCGGGCTTATCCCAAAGCACAGCCATAGCTTGCATCTTGCCGATATCGTCGAAGACCTCCAGCAGGGCTGACGATACTCTGATCTCTCTGCTACCTCCTCGTGTTCTGGAGATTGCCACAGCGTTGATCTCACCCGTTTCAACAGTGTAGTAGTCAATAGACTTTTCAAGCGTGATCTCTGAGGGAGTCATATGCTCTCGCATCTCTGGACGTATTTTGGCGATCTGTGCATCGCCAAAACCTACATAAGGGTTTTGTGCGAATGACTCGCTGCTAATCGCAAGAAAAGCAACAAATAAGAAACACGTCAGTAATCGGAAGGTCATCTCAGTTCCTCTCTGCATTCGTCGCAAAGGTTGTGCTTGCGGATCGGTCGATCTTCTCGTATTTCTCCTGCTCGGCCTGCTTCAAGTGACCACGGGTAACTTGGTCAGCTTTCATACCCAAATACCAGTCGTAATCTTCCTCACCCCAATAGCTTCTAAGCATTGTTTGGCGGTCCTGTTCTAAAATTGGCTTGGCCTTGAGGAGTGCGTCCTTCTTCACATCGTGTTTCCCATCGTCAAAAACTGGGATTCCATAATCCTCTACCGTAGTCAATGCAAGGACGTACTGTAGTGTGTCGCTCTTTTCATTGCTCACGGAACTCACGTGAACATGAACCCCGCCGGGATCGGATGGGACGGCTGAAGAGAAGTCTATGTTGAGTGGTTTTTGCAAAGCAACAACCAATCCAACCGCACCAAAAAGTGCGAAGAAGATGCCGGGGCTCACCTTTTGAAATCTGATTTTCCACCCTTTGCTCGAAACCTCACCTGCCTGGTCCTGAAGTATTCCTACCCGAAACAGATTCCAGCCTAAGACGAGCGACACCCCGAACATCGAGTCGGCGATAAGTCTTTCCACAACCCGACCGATGGAAAGCACCATCGTTTCTGTCATTAGTGAGCACCTCAACTGCGATTGTAGAAAAGGAAGGTCGAGCGCCGCAACTACCCCGAGGAATAGGCGAGGATTATGTTGCTCTTGGTCCAGTATGTCAAGCAAACTCCTCAAGAGTTGATATGGGCTCATTTGTCTTCTCGGCATGCGCATCGAACTCGTACCTCTTGCTTTGATCAACTGTCTGCCCGTTGGTTCCGATGATTCGGACTTCTTTGCCACAGATGCCGGCAAACTGTTACGTTCTTGATTCTTCCGGTTTCCCTCCGGTTCAATGGTTGACCGTCGTTCCTACTTTGGCGCGTAAACACCCGATACAGATTTGCTTTCTTCGATAGCCTTGCAAATCATGTGAGCATCCACACGTGATAGCCCAATATCTTCCAAGAACTCGTGTAGTTTGCTGGGCGCTTGTGGGCGGTCTATATCAGTGATTGAAAACTTGTGGGATACAGCCTTGCCTTCTCGCAAAACGCTAACATCGGTTTCGGCCACTTGAAGGTCATAACGAACCTTCGGCCACACCGCGGGCACAGCAGGCGGTGGCGGGTCACCTTCTTCTGGCGAAAATCCCATTGGAATGTTGCCGTACAACCCGGCAGCCGTGAAAAGGTTTCGCAAAGCAAGCATGTGTGCGCTCGGCTGCTGCGACAGCACAGAAAGCAGATGTTGCTGAGGGTCTAAATCACGAACTGCATAGTGATGGGGATGATTGCTGAAAATGATCAGGCAATAGGGGTCCACATCATTGTGCTGCTTCTTGATTCTGTCCAGCATAATTTGCATGGGGCGAGATATGGCGTTTCCCGCTTGCCGCCCCAGCACCCTTTCCGCCCATTTGAAGGGTAGATTAGTGTCCACAAAAATCGCGAGAGGGTGGCTTGGCTTCTTCGCCACCGCATCGTTGATTAAAGGCATGAGCCGCAACTGCGGTTTTTCCTCTGGTGTGCCCGGCATCGCTAACACACCAGCGCGATGCCTACTTTTTGCTTCGACCGATAGAAACTGCCCCGTGGCTGCATGCCTTACGGTAAATTCTGCGTGGCGGGTGGTTCCGTCTTTCTCGTTTTCGTGTTGCACCGTGAATCCCGCCCGATAACAAGTCGCCTCCGCGAAGAGTTCATGGCGCGCACCCTGAAACAGTTGCCGGTTCTTCAGTCGTTGCAAGAATTCATCATCAAGCCCACCATTGTCGTCCACCACGTACAGGTCGTAAGCGAAGTTGGTGTAGGCTGCCAATGCTCCACACGGCAGTGCCACACGGGTGCCATCCGGCTGCGCCGGTTGCGCATTCATATATGCCGCACCTTCCGCTCGCCACGTGATAATTGGATGGCGCTCCGCTTCTGGTTTCGCTGCTTCCGCTTTGCACCATTCAAGCCCGAGAACTTGTGGCACGTAATCGCAGAGAAAGTCAGGAAAGAATTTCCATTTATCCGAATAGTAGATTCTGTTGCGAACCGTGACCATTCGCTGGCCTTGGTGCACCACAGAAATCTGCGGCCTTATTCGGCCAAAGCGCGCCACGCGCTCCTGCTCCTTACGCTGCTTTTCTTCAAACACACGCATCGCCTTCTCGCGCAATTTCGGCGGGGCTTCCTTCCACACCTTCCCATCTTTTGACGCCATTATTCGTTGCTCGGGAGCCTTCGCTTTCGGTAAGCAGCACTTCTTGAACTTCAACCCACTTCCGCAACTGCAAGGGTCATTGCGGCCAAGTTTCCAAGGTCGGATCATCTTCTTTCAAATCCCGCTAGGTTTGCACGGTCAGCGCCTGTCGATTTCCGGCAAGATTTCTTCAGCTCAGCGCACGGCATCCGAAATCGCAGCCACCGTAGCCGATACGCGCTTACCACCATCGTAATGCGCCAGCTTCCGCGCCGCTAGGGATTCAGGTCTGGTAATGGCCAGACTTGACCTTGCACAGACGTTGCTGTCGGATCAGCTTGAGCGCTCGAATTACCGCAATTTCGCGTATTCGGCCTTGGCTTCTTTCAGGATGGGGATGTCGGGATCGGCGTCTTTCCAAAGCGTCAGGAAATCGTTATAAGCAGCAAGCGGCCTGACGCTGGCGTCGCGCACATCGGAGCGTTTTGCGGTTCTCGATTCCATGGCCTCTGCCCGAGCCAGTTCTAGGTGTGCCAACGCTCCGGTCCAGCAGTTCCAGACGATGCCGCTATGGTCGATAATCTTCTGGAATTCGGCGGCGGCGGCGTTTCCCTGTCCAGCTGCCAAGTATGCCTCTCCGCGCACGTATACGGGATAAAGGCACGAAATATGGAGGACGAACCCTGTCTGTCCCAACTCGATAGGTGAAGCAGCTTGTAGGATACCTAGAGCGAGGATTGGGTTCTTTCTATTCAGCGCCAATTGTGCGTGAATCGTGGGCAGCCAGAGCGATTGAATCTGGGTATTTAGTGGGAAGCGTTTCTCCAGATCTTGGGCAAGGGATTCGGCTTGCGCTGTGTCGCCGGCCATAGCAAACGCAAGCGCCGCCTCCCGCTCTACACCCTGACTGCCGAATGCAAGCTTTAAGGCTTTGGTAGCTGTTTGCCGGGCTTGAGTGGTGCTGCCGGATGCGGCTTCCCGCTGAGCAGCAATAAACTGATAAACTGCCGCACTTCCCTTACTATCCGCCCGGACGGCGGAGTCCGCAGCCCGTTTGGTCAATTCCCTCGCTTTGCCCATGTGACCGAAGTACGCCTGGGTGTCCGATGCGAGCGCGAGTCCCCAGTTTTGGTAATCTGGCTTCCCCGTAAGCCACTGTTGCTGTTCTCCCATCGCCGCGGAATTCGCCTCAAGAAAGGCAAGAGCATAGAGAGCATTGTGGAACCTTACGGCGTCCAGTTTTCGTGCTTGCGCCTGTTGGATGACCTGCCGCGCTTCGTCGAAGCGTTGCAAGGCGAGGAGGTCAATACTGAGAGCAAGGTACGGATAAATATGGTGGGGTACAAATCGAAAGCTTTCGCGTGTCACATCCGCCGCTTCCCCGTACCGCCCCTGATCCATGTACACAGCGCCCAGCATGACATGGGGGCTCACGTCCATAGTCTCAAATTCTTGGAGCCGAGGATAACTTTCAACCAACTCTCGAAGTGTTCGTTCCGCCTTGTCCAATTCCCCAGTAACATCTTGGTAGTACCCAGCGGCAATCGTGAGTTGTTCGCGCTCGCTTGCGTGTTCGCGTAGCTGGAACGCCCGAGTCAGATACTTACGGCGGAGTTCATCCTGCATCGCGATGTTGCCCGCCATCCAATAGGCTAGGGCAAAGTTTGGATCGAGTTCAATGGCACGTTCATAGTCCCCGCGACTGTACGCTTGCAGAGCGTCCAGCGATGACGTCATCGCCTGTTCGAGCGGAATGTCAAACTTTTGCACCGTAGACCTCGATTCGCCCAGTTCGCCGCGCAGTTTGCGCGTCGCGTCACCCAACGCCTGCAGGACTTTTTCCTTGGATGCGGCCGTGACCTGTTCCTGCGCTCGGGTATGTCCACTCTGGCAATTCACCACCCTGAGATCCAGCACGTATTGCCTTCCTAGAGTCGCAATCGAGCCGGCGATATACGCTGTGCCGTGGGCACGCTGACAGACCTCGTGCGTAACGTCGGGCGTAAGTGGCGCGTTAGACGAGCGCGTCATTAGCTTCAGAGTTGCACCGATGCTGTCTTCGGAAAGAAGGCTCAAGAAGGGCGACTGGCGCAGGGAAAGACTGAGCGCTGTCCTTAATGTGCCGTCGAAGACAGGGTCTCCCGTGCTGTTGGTAAAATCAGCGAGAACAATGGTGTCCTTATCGGTTAGTGGCTTTCTTTGAAGCGAGAGGTAGTAAAGACCGCCCGCTATGAGCAGGGCAACCAGCAGGACGGGAGCTACGATTTTCCAGGGCGTCCTTCTTAGGGCACCCGATGGAGCTGTCTCTTGCAGGTTCGCTCTTTTCCGTGACGGAGTCTCGGTCGATAGAGCCCAGCTTTCACCTTCCAATGCTGCAGCGACCAGATCGGCATTCGGAAATCGCTGTCCGGGGTTACGCTCTAGGCACCGCAGAATTACTGATTCATGGACCGCGCTTAGTTTTGGTTGAAACTTGCGCGGTGGGGTCGGAGTTTCCAATAGCCGCTTGAGAGCGGCTGACATCGGATTGTCCCCTTGAAACGGCCGCCCTCCTGTCACCATCTCGTAGATCACGAGGCCAAGAGCATAAACGTCTGATGCCGGTGTTGCAGGTTGACCTTCAAGCTGCTCGGGAGACATGTAGGCTGGCGTTCCTAAGAGGTTCTCTCCGGTGGAAAAGGACGGACCTTCATCAGACCTCAGTGATCTCAGGGCAAGTCCAAAGTCCGTCACGACTGCACGCTCCCCACCCTCTGTGGGATATCCGACCAGCATCACATTTCCAGGTTTGAAGTCGCGGTGCACGATGCCCACCGTATGCGCGGCAGTCAGAGCCGAGGCCATTTGGCGCACCAGCGGTACCGCTTCGCCCATGCTCATCGGACCACATTCCTCTAGGCGCGTGCACAGGGTCTTCCCTCGCAGCAGCTCCATACTGATGAACACCGTCTCGTCTCCGTCCTCCGATTTGTGGCGAAAAAGATCGAATATCCGGCATACGTTCGGATGTGTAACTTTTCTTGCCAGGTGGACTTCACGTTTGAATCGCGCCACGGCGTTAGGCTGGGCCAGGAATTCCGATCGGATGGTCTTGATCGCAACACGCTCACGCAATTCCTCGTCCTCGGCCTCGTAGACTTCGCCCATACCTCCACCGCCGATGTAGTGGACGATGCGGAATCGTCCGGCTAGTAACTGAAACGGTGAAAGTTGATGGGTCGGGGCCTCGCCCTCAATAGGGAAAATGCCCGGATTGGGCATAGAGAGAAACTCGTCGGCCTGATCGTGCTCGGCGAGGAGCCGCTCGACCTCTGCGCGAGCCGCGGGATCTGCGCAATTGTCACGCAGAAATGCGGATCGCAAACTGGACTCCAGCTCCAGTGCCTCGTGGAACAAAGCCTTAACTATTTCCCACTTCTCGGGCGACGTTGCCATGGCCTTGTTTCAGATCTCCGTGGAGCCAGGCTTTGGCCATGCTCCAATCCCGCTTCACCGTCTTCGGTGAAACTCCCAGTAATTCGGCAGTCTGTTCCACGGTCAATCCACCAAAGAATCGCAGTTCCACGATCTTGCCCTGCCGCGGATCAAGCTTGGTCAGTCGCTCCAAGGCCTGGTCCAGTTTGACGAGATCAAGCGACTGCTCAGGAGCGAACACGAGGGCTTCATCTATGGGAACCGCCCGTTGCCCACCACCGCGTTTCTCCCGCAGATGCCCGCGGGCATGATCGACCAGGATTCTGCGCATGACTTGAGCCGCAATCCCGAAAAAATGAGACCGGCTTTGCCAGTCAACGGAGCGCTGGTCGACCAACTTCAGATAGGCCTCGTGCACCAACGCTGTGGCTTGCAGGGTATGGTCGCTACGTTCTCGCCGCATGTAGCTGCCGGCCAAACGGCGCAACTCCGCGTAGACCAAGGGAATCAGTTTGGATGCGGCCTCCTCATTTCCCTTAGTCAATTCCGCCAGAAGGACAGTGACGTCTTCGCGATCTCTATCCAATTGCAGCCACTCCCGGCCCATGCGGCCAACGATCCGCCATTCTAACCTAGTTCCGTGTGGCGCAAAGCCAAGGCGGTGAGACTGTTCAAGGTCGAGTGGGATTCGCGCATCGGTAGGCATTTTTGGGGCCGGTGACCCCGTTTCCCGTCGCATGTCGCGTTAGTGAGTGAAGGCAGAAAACGCGAGAAACACATGACCTGAACAGATGCCAGGAGTGGGCGGCGGGTGTATGATCGCTGCCATTGTTGAAGGTGATTCAAAGTATTGAAGGTAAAGGGAGATTCCAGTTAGGGAGACAGCGGCGATGAAACATTGTTGGATCATGATCTGTTTTGTGGCACTTGCTTTCAATGGCGTGCTGGCTCAGGAAAACAAGGCCGTGCCTCCTCCGCCAAAACCTGCCGATGAAGGTCCAAGCTTGGAGGTCACCATGAAGTTCATTCAGGACAAGCTTAACGACATCGGCCCGGTGAACTACATGGCCTATTCTCATGACAATGCTACAGGTAACGACCGAACAGACCAGTGGAAATACGAGGCGAACAAGGTTGTCGCGGACGCAGGCGGATGCCGCATTGACTACCACTGGAAAACGGAATTTAGAGGAGCGGTAGCTGGCGAGGGCGACGGCTGGTTCTCGTTGAAGGCGGTTAGGGATGTCGTGGTGATGCCGATCGAACAAGATATGAAGTGGAACTATACAGCAAGTGGACATCCTGGTTTGAGCAGCAAAGTCGATCCGCCAGTCTTTGTGCTCAAGGAGCGCGGACAGGATAAGAAGTTTAACAACTACTTTGATTTCTTCGACGAGGATATGGCGAACCGTGTAGCCAAAGCCATGGTTCACGCGGTCGAGTCTTGCGGCGGTGGCAGCAAGCCGGAACCGTTTTAAGGAGAGAAGTGGCGATGAAACATTGCTTCATGACTATGTGTTTTGCGGTTCTGGCCGTCAGTACGGTGTTGGCTCAGGAAAGGAAAGCTGTGCCGCCTCCGCCCAAACCCACGGATGACGGACCTAGCCGGGAGGTTTCGATGAAGTTCATTCAAGACAAGATGAACGATGACGGCACTGTGGGTTATGTCATTACGGGCAGCGACGGATCGCTAAAGCCATGACGCATGCCGTTGAACTTTGCGGCGGCGGCAACAAGCCGGAACCATTTTGAGGAGGACAGCATAATGATAAGACGCTGCTTGATGACGATGTATTTTGCGGCTCTCGTCGTGGGCGCGGCGCTGGCTCAGGAAAAGAAGACTGTGCCACCTCCGCCCAAACCCGAGGATGCGGGGCCTAGCCTGGAAGTCACCATGAAGTTCATTCAGGACAAGCTGAACGAACAAGGCACTGTGTATTTCGTGCTAACGAGAAGCAACATCGACGGAGTGCTTTTTCGACAAGGTGCTCTGATGTTCGACGTTGTGGCGGATGCCTCCAATTGCACCCTGCACGTCAGATACAAGGTTACTAACCAGGCCGAGGTAACCAATGGGACTTCTTATATAGCGGAGGATGGCAAACGAATCGGCGGAGACGATTTGCACTCCGAATCCATTACCACCACCACCAATCCGTTCAAGGACGTCGACTCCATAACTGTCGAATCCCAACAGGACATCTACAACCGAATGTTGGCGCAGCGGGGACATCCAGAGCTTACAGCGGTTTATACGCCTCCTGTGTTTGTCTTGGCATTGAAAGGCACGAAGAAAGACGCCTTCTCTTACCATGCGCAGTATACCGTTGGCAAACAGGCTCCGCACCAAGATGATTTTGCGGCCGACAGAAACCAGTTTGATTTTCGAGACGAGGAGACGGCGGATCGTGTGGCCAAGGCAATGCTGCATGCGGTAGAACTTTGCGGGGGCGGCAATAAAGAACCGTTCTAGGGAGAATGCAATGATGAAACGTTGCCTAATAACGATGTATTTTGCGATCTTAGCTGTGAGTGCGGCGTTGGCTCAGGCAAACAAGGCTGTGCCTCCTCCGCCAAAACCCGCCGATGATGGGCCCAGCCTGGAGGCCACGATGAAATTTGTCCAAGACAAAATAAATGGCCAGGGAGCGATCACATACCACGTCACATTTGACGGCGGTGACTTCGACTGGATCCAGCAACCCACCGTCAGCGCTGATCCAGGTACGTGCAGGCTCAAGGGAAGTGAGAGGGCTGAAGCCGACCGTCGCTGGGACAAGATGGCCAGAACATATACGTACGCATTCTCATTCCAAGACGTGAAGCAAATCTCTGTCGAAGACTATACGGCTTGGAGAAATCATCTCGACGGTACCGGAGCGACAACGGCGCCCCCGGTTTTCGTTCTTCTCCTCTCCGCCGAGCTAGCCGCATTCAACAAGAAAGTCAAAGGGAAGGACGAAAAGGTAAGAGAGCTTACCTTTTTCTTTGTCGACGAGGACATGGCAAACCGCGTGGCCAAAGCGATGCTTCACGGGGTCGAGCTTTGTGGGGGCGGCGGTAGCAAGCCGGAACCGTTTTAGGAATATCGCGAAGGTCAATCCTTAGGAAAACGGGAGGAAAATGACCCCGAATGCGCTCAGAAATCGCGCTTATTAATGAAGGGCGTAAGCAATCTGCAAAAGCTGGACTCGTTTTGAAGGAGAGAGTTTATGATGAAACGTTGCTTGGTGACTATATGTTTTGCGATTCTGGCTGTCAGTGCGGCGCTGGCTCAGGAACAAAAGACCGTGCCGCCTCCGCCGAAACCCGTTGTCCCAGCTCCCGCGCGCCCGGCTGTACAGCCGCCACCCTCGAACCAGCACCGACCCGCCTACACACCTCAACCCGGCCAACCGTCGCAGCCTGCGTACACGCCCGACCCTTCCTCGAACGGTTCAGTACCGCGCACGTATTCACCCAAGGCTAATCCGCCGACGGTTTATACGCCACACTCTTCTTCAAACTCGACTGGAGCCAGCGGTAGTGGTTCGTCTATTTACAAGCCCTCAACATCTGGCCCAACGGTTTATACGCCGCACTCTTCGGCCTCAAGCTCGACAGGAGTCAGGAGTAGTGGTTCGACTACTTACAAGCCTTCAACATCTGGCCCAACGGTCTACACGCCACACGCCGCGTCAAGTGATGCTTCTACTCCCAACAGTGTTGCGGGCCCGTCGCATGTGAACGGTGCCGCAGTATATACGCCCCGCAGCGCGACTACATCAGGCGCGGCACCATCCTCCCATCCAAATTCAGTGCCATCGAGTACAACCGGCAGCGTGACTTCGGTGGGCACGAAAGCTTCGGCACCGATGCATACCGCCTACACGACGCCGTTAGCAACTGGCATTGCTTCCAAGACGTCGACTGACGCTAGCGTGCTAACTCAGGCCGCTTCGCAGAAAGTGATCAGTCAGGTAAATACGGCACGGGCTTCGATGTCGGGCGTCAACAAACGCCCTTTGCCAACGGGGCAGGTCACAGTTCAGCCTAGCGGTCATCTCACGCTGGCAGCGTCTGGCGACCGCCTGTACAGTTTGCGCCCCAACGGAACACTGGCCTCCTTCAGCGGCGTACGAGGGCTAAGCGCAAACTTTGCGGCCAACGGGCGGCTGCGTTCGGTGCAGACCGCCAATATGAAGATCCAATATGGGCCGCGTGGCGGTCGCACCGCAATCAAGCAGCTTCCTAACCATTCAACGTTAGTAAGTTATGGGCGACACAGCGGTTACTTGGAGCAATCCGTCGTTCGCAACAATGTCACTTTGGTGCAGCGCACCTACGTGGGTCGGGACGCTACTTACGTACGTATGTACAGCCCATACTCCTACCGTGGAGTGGGACTCTTAGCCTATGCGCCGGGAGTCTATTACGCACCAGCGTTTTATGGCTGGGGCTATTATCCCTGGGACGCGCCGGTTCCCTACGCGTGGGGCTGGGCGGGCGATCCGTGGTTCGGGTCCTATGGTTCGTATTTTGCGCCCATGCCGGCGTACGCCAGCGCCACTCTGTGGATGACCGACTACATTCTGGGTTCGACTCTGGCTGCGGCGTATCAGCAACAGCAGGATTTTTCTGCACCGGCAGATTCCAACACAGCTGGGGAGGATGCAGCGCCAGCCGAGGACGGTTCTTCACAGGGTGAGGTTTACGCGCAGACTTCAAGTCCAATCACACAGGAGCTCAAAGGGGAGATTGCAGAAGAGGTTCGAGAGGAACTAGCAGCGGAGAACGCAGTAGCGAACAACCAGGCTCCGACTGACGTGCAGGAGTTGTCGTCAGACCTTCAACCGAACCATGTTTTCGTCGTAGCTAGCTTACTGAACGTTTCCTCGGACCAAGGCAACTGCTCGCTTACTGGAGGCGACATCATCACAGTGGTAGACCCGACGGGCCCGGATTCGCAAACTGCCGTGTTGGGTGTGGCCAGCACTAAGCGCGGCGATTGCCCAGCGGGAGCGAAAGTGCAAGTGGCCTTGCAAGACCTACAGGACATGGACAACAACCTTCGGGCACAGATGGACGGGGCCTTGGCGAAGTTGCATTCAAATCAAGGGCGGGGAGGGCTTCCCGCGGCACCGAAGTCGGCTCTGGCGCCGCCTCCGCGACCCGTTATAGGAGACGACATGCCGGCGGCCGAACAGGACGTCCGTAGTATGTTGGCTGCGGAGGAGCAGGAAGCCGCTAAAGAGGAAACACAGATCAACCAAGAGGCCTTTGCCGGTAGCCCTTCAGAACACTAGTCACGCGGCGTCGCTACATTCGGCTGTCTAGCTCTGCTCAAAATCGGGGACTGGTCGATAAGACTGTCGGAGCGAGAGCAGGGGAAGTGCGAGCCGAATCGCCTTACAAGAATCGCCTTGAATGGAGAACTATTCATGAAACGCCACTTGATGACGATGTGTGTTGCGGTTCTGGCAGTCTCCGCCGCGTTGGCTCAGGAAAAGAAGACCGTACCGCCTCCGCCCAAACCAGCTGACGATACCCCCACCCTAGCTGCCACGATGAAGTTCATCCAGGACAAGCTGAAAGAGCAAGGGAACGTCAGCTTCCTCGAGTCTTGGAACAATACCATTACCGGTGAGCAATACTACCCGTCCAAGCACTCATTCGAGCTTTTGGTGGCGAAATCGGATCCGACGGGCGGGCTCTCCTTGAATTTCGCCCACACGTTTCCAGGGCTGGGGCTCAAGAACACCTCCACATTTCGAATTCATTTCAAAGATGTCGAGAAGCTGGAGGTCTTAAGCAAGGCGGACAAACTGCACCGCGAGTTCGCCAAGGCGGGTACTCCGGAAAAGGTGTTTCAGACCGAACCGTCAGTGCACGCGCTTGTCATCTACATGACTCGGGGAAAAACGGTGTCGGTGCACATGCAGAGTTTTAGCGACAGCGCCCCTACGAAGGAAACTGAGGGGAGTACCGATGAGATTGAATTGCTGTTTCGCGACGAAGATATGGCCAATCGCGTAGCCAAGGCTATGGTCCATGCCGTCGAGCTTTGTGGTGGGGGCAGCAAGCCGGAACCGTTTTGAGGAGACAGCAATGAGAAAGTCCGGGTTGATGACGATGTGTTTCGTGGCGCTGGTTTTGAGTACGGCGCTGACGCAGGAAAAGAACCCGGTGCCGCCTCCGCCGAAACCGGCGGATGATGGCCCCAGCCTGGAAGCCACGATGAAGTTCATCCAAGAAAAGATGAATGGCGAGGAAGGGGCCAAGATTCCCGGAATTGGTGTTGGAAAACTCGCCGTCAGCGCCGGCCCAGTGACCTGCACGCTGCAGGGGGGTACTAGGTATTACTTCCAACCCCGTAAACCCCAAGAAAGTACATTTTTATTCTCATTCCAGGACGTGAAGGAAATCACTGTCCAGGACTATTGGGCTTGGGCGAACATAACACCAACAACCGAGTCCCCGGCTTTCTTGCTTACGCTCTCCGCCGAGGAAACCGCATTCACACAGGGGCCTGACCACTTCGTCAATGGGAAATCCCCAATTTCTGCTACCCATAAGAAGACGGGCAAGGACGAAAAGGTAAGGAGACTTCTGTTTATCATTCGAGACGAGGACCTGGCAAACCGCGTAGCCAAGGCGATGCTCCACGCGGTCGAGCTTTGTGGAGGCGTTGGCGGAAAGTCGGAACCGTTTTAGGGATTTCACGGAGGGAAATACTTTGAGAACGGGTCAGCCGCAAAGTTGAGCTCAAAAATTGTTTACGCCCTTCACTAATAAAACCCGATTTCTGGGCGCATTCGGGGTCCCGCGCGGCGATGGGCGTTTCCGCTGAGTGTGTTCATCTTCCGGCGATGGCGCGGTACTGGTACAGCACCAGCGAGGGGAAGTCTCGAAAGCGCCGAAAGTGCGGATTTGAGTCGAGCCAGTTCAAGCGGGGCTCTGCAATTTCGTCGCTCTCCCTATAGGCGATCAGGATTCCGTCGCTAGGCAGACTATTAAGTGCTTCGTACAAGGCCGGACCGGTCCCTGTTACACGTTGAACCCGGAGATTGGTGTAGTAGGCAAATACCGGATAATTGAAATTCGCGTATAGCACAGTGTCGGGCGGAACGCTGTGAGTCAGGAAATCCGAGGCCCGCATTTCTTCCGAAACTTCGTCATCAACGAGGGGCGATTCGAAGCGCTCCCGGATCGGCAGAAAAGTATAGGCAAGCGCTCCAACGAGGAGGATGGTTCCTGCAACTCGCACCGCTCTTTGCCTGCCCCTCAGCAAGACAGTAAGTCCGATACCGGCCAGCAAAAACAGTGGCGGCGCTATAGGCATGATGTAGCGCGGCTCCTTATGCTGCAACGCACTGAAGAAGAAAAGCACGGTGCCCGCCCACAGCAACAGGAAGGCTTCGAACCTGCGTGAACCTTTCCCTACGGTGCGCTCGCCTGGGCTGACCCGATGCTCTCCTCCTTTTTGCTTCCAGCTCTCCCAAGCCCGAAGACTGATCCACAGAGCCAACCCAGCGACCGTGATCCAAGAGAACATATTCGCAAAATTCCGCAAATAGAAGAGAGGCGATTCTTCGGGAATGCCGCGGTGATCCCACCCGCTCCGAAAAGTTGTTAAGAATCCGCCGTAGCGGAAACGTGACCACCATAGATATGGGCCAATTCCCGCGACGAATCCGGCAACGCAGGCCAAAGCAGCCCTCCACCGCCGATCTGCAGCGAGGACCAGAAGCGCAAGCATTCCTACACTTGAGAGCGAAGCAAAGCGCATTAGCACGGCCAACGCGAGGACAAACCCGGCGGATGCGAATCGAAGGTCAGTCTGCTTGCGCAGGGCGCGGAGAAGAAGCCAAAACGCGAGCAGGATCAGGGTCAGAGCAGGGCTGTCGGAGAGTAGGCTGTTGCCTGTACCGTCGCTCGCGAACCCCTCCGGGAAGACGCCGACGAAGAAGGGCGAGAAGGCAAGTAATAACGATGCGATCGCAGCCGGGATTCGCCCCGCAATCATGCGGCCGCTGAAATACAGCAATGCCGGGCCGAGCGCGTTCAGCAAGGCGGTGGCAATACAGGCGGCATATACGTGGTGCCACAGCAGAAATACCCCGGCAAAGATCAGCGAGAGCAGCGGGGGCCGACGACCGAGTTCCGAATAATTGGCTTTACCGCAGCAAATGACTTCAGCGTTCTGGAGGTAAACGGCCTCGTCCCAGAAATGCATCCTCGACAATGCCCAGACGCGCAATATGAACGCTGCCACTATCAGCAAGACCACAAATGTCGATTCCAGGATGACCTGCCGTCGGTGTGAGTCGCGGCAGTAGGCCGTCGACGGATCGATTTGTGGTACGGTGTCCACTCTTCAGAACAATCGCCAATGGGAGTCAGTTTTCTTCTTTGTCGATGTACAAAAGTTCATTTTCGCCGTCGGTGTCCAAGTTGCCATCGGAGTCGCGCTTACTTCCACAGATTAGGTCGTACCCGTTGACATCCCTGTCTTCGAAAGACTGGCATTCCACGCTCTGCCCGACGTGCAGATTGCAGTGCTCAGTCAACTTCGGATTTGACGTCCCTTTCACGTTGTTGCACCGCGCACGGCATTTGTGACCATCGTGCAAGAGGATGACAGGAACGTCGTACCCTTGACCCACATTTGTGCGCTCGATCACCTTATATCGGTTATGGTCGTTACATGCACACAGCAACGAGAGAACAAGAGCCAACACAGCAAGTCGTTCCACTAACACATTCTCCGGTAACCCGCTTGTTCGAGATACTGTAAAACCAGTTTCGTCCGGGGTTGGCCATACGTCAATCGCAGGTTCAGTGGGTGGTCTTGCTTTGATCAACAGTGTGCCTGTTCGTTCCGATGATACGGACTTCTTTCCCGCAGATGCCAGCAAACTTGATCGCCAGTCCAATGAGGCGATATTCCTCTTCCTGATAATCGGCGGCGAAGGCATCTTGGTGCATGATGACAACCGGCGTGTCATGTGCGCGGCACGTCCTGGCAAAGTCTGGGAGAGTCTTTTCGACAACAGCGATGAGGTTGGCTTCCTTCATCGCAAGTTCCGTCTGGTTCCCGTTAAGCATATCAGTGCCTCATTGCCTTTCAATTGAAAGCCGCCATCCGCAGTCGGAGCCATCAAACTGCGGATGGCGGTTTCACCCCCTCAAACGAAGCTTGTTCAGGAAGCTGTTCTCAATTCGTACTTGTCGGGGCCATGATACACGACTCACCGTTGTGGGAGACCGTTCTTTTCCAGGTCCTTCAGTCCAATAAAAAATGGCGGAGTGCAAAACCAGCACTCCGCCGGAATTCAATTATGGATGGACTCATGCTGCCGTTTTGCGAGCTTTCGGCTTTACTTTGGCCTTCGTCTTCTTATCTCGTTTCGTCGCAAGCTCCTTCGCCACGGCCTTTTGGAGTTTCTCAGTATCTACGCGGTAGCGTTTGGCTGCGTCCATGACAACGTCGTCGCTGCTTGCGGTGGATCGCTGATACGCCGAATCCAGCAGGCTGATTTCCAGTAGCAGCTTGCAGAGTTCGGACTCATCATACGTGCCTACCTGCTTGGCCAAAAGCTCCTGCGCGGACGCAGAGTCTTTCTTCGCCTCTACCTTATGCCGCTTCGCCAGAGCCGGAACTTGGCTATAGGAGAGATGGCCGATCAAGTAGTGGGCGACCGCTAGCAGGTCGGCCTTCTTTAACGGAGCCGACACGCGTTGGAGGATCGTAGCCAAGATACGATGGCGAGTCGTAATCACCAGTTTCTCCTTTTCGATGCGCTTCCGTTCCTCGGCTCGCTCCCGCTCGACTTGGTGCGGAGAAGGCGTGTTGGGGTGGTGGACACGGCAAGCTGGATCGGCGCAAACTTTGACGACCTGTCCGCGCTTACCGCCGTCCATGACGATCGCCTCTGCCATCTTGTCACAGGGTTTTTGAACGGCTGAGAGCTTGGCGCTTGCGCCGTTCGACTTGGGTTTCTTGATCTCCAATTCCACATACTGATTCCGGCCCAAGGGAGCGCCTTCGCGGGAATTCCACGCCGCCGAAATCTGGATCAGCTGCGGCTTGGTTTCCAGAGTCTTCTTCACGGAAGCGTCGATCTTGGCCCGGAAAAATTATGTGTCACGACAATAGGCCTTGCGCACGACGGCAAAAAGCAACATGTTGAAGCCTATACGCTTGGGACACTTGATACACGAGCCTGCTGC
>Ga0182024_10011280_pt1 | contig 17985 bp, 17 predicted proteins | sample P32metaG_FD_120480 | JGI IMG/M metagenome (GOLD analysis project Ga0182024, IMG submission 120480) | Permafrost microbial communities from Stordalen Mire, Sweden - P3-2 metaG (Illumina Assembly) | ecosystem: Environmental > Terrestrial > Soil > Wetlands > Permafrost | place: Sweden: Stordalen... | reverse complement strand
GCGGACGGCGCCGGCGATCTGCCGCTCGCCAACGGATTGCAGAATTACACCAGCGGCGTTGCCTACCTCACCGAATTGTCGAGCGATGGGTCACAAGTGATCTTCGGAACCTTCTACGGCACAGGCGCGAACGTCTTTCCCACGGGATTAGCTGTGGATGCCGCGGGAAGCATCTACTTCGCCGGCTATACGGCGGGTGGCATTCCCCTGGTCAATGCCTTTCAAAGCACCAATGGCGGAGGATACAACGAAGGCTTCTTCGCCAAGATCGTTTCTCCCATCCCTACGGTAGGCGCGGTCACCAACGGAGCCAGCTTTGCCGCGGGCTCCATCACACCCGGCGAGATTGCAACGCTTTTTGGAACGAATCTCACTTCGGCCTCCGCGATCAACCTCTCGCCATCCCTCCCTCTGCCAACCAATTTCCTCGGAGTTACGGTGAAGGTGAATGGAACGGCAGCGCCCCTGTTTGCAATCGATAACGTGGACGGCCAGCAGCAGATCAACTTTCAGGTGCCTTGGAACGTCGCGAATCAAGCCACTATTCAAGTCGAAAACCAGGGCACACTCAGTGCCGGCATCGTAGTACCGGTGGTGGCCGCTCAGCCGGCCATCTTCAGCTATTCGACGGGCGGAAAAACGTTCGGCGCCATTCTTCACTCCAACTTCCAGCCGGTGGACACGAATCAACCGGCCGTGATCGGCGAAACAGTGCTCATCTATTCCAACGGCCTGGGCGCCGTTCAGTCGGAGCCGCCCGCCGGGACGGCTGCGAACGGTCAGGCCACGGTAGCGACGCCGGCTGTTTCGATCGGTGGAATCTCCGCCAAAGTTACTTTCAGCGGCCTGGCGCCAGGCTTCGCCGGCTTAAATCAGATCAACGCAGTTATTCCTGTCGGCGTCCCAGCCGGCAATCAACCGATTATCGTCAAAATCAACGGCGCAGCCAGCCCTCCGGTCCTTCTACCGATCCAGTAGCATTGACTGCCAGTGCCCGTCACACCCATCAGGATTGAGCCGTGACAAATGCCCGCACCGTTACTGGTTCGGGCCTTATTCCAAAAAGCCCGACGGCCCATGAGGGATTGCGGAAACCAGTCTGGTACAAGGGGAAAATCGTTGGGTACGAGACTGAATATTCCGACACGTTGCTGCTCGCTGTGCTGAAGGCGAACAACCCCGACAAGTTCCGGGACCGGCTCGAACAGACCAACGTTCTCGAGATGGACCCGGACAAGATGAGTCCAGAGCTTCTCGACAAGATCGCGAATCACTTGTTGAAGCAAGCGCTGGGGGATAACCCCGCGGTCATCGCGGAGGTAGACCGGCGCCTGGCTGCCGGCGAGAACCCGACGTTCGAAGAAGCGAAGGCCATTGAAGCGCCCAAGGAGCCTAGGAAATGAGCACGCTGGTGGTTCTCGAGAAAGGCAAGCGGGCCACCGGTGTGGTGCCGTGAGTGTTGATCCGCGCCATCAACCCCGACCAGCAATCCGCCAAACAGTTCGGCCTCAATTCCGTCTAATATCTGTAATAGGGAGGCCTCATGCGTCATCTCGCCCCCGCGATTCTCTGGTGCCTTACCGCGTCCGCCCAAACGCCTGTGCCGACCGCCGACTCGTCACCCAGCGTGAAGCCGGAAGACAAGTGTTCGGTGGAAGGCACTGTCTTGAGCGCAACAACCGGGGAACCGCTCAAAAAAGCGCGTCTGGTCCTCCAAACCGAAAAGCCTGCCAAGGTCTATCGGGCGATTAGCGACGGGTCAGGGCATTTTGTCCTAGTTGGCATTGATCCAGGGCGCTATCACTTGCACTCGGCTCGGAATGGGTATTTAATGCAGTTCTACCCAACTAGCAAAGGTCCCTGGCCGACGCTCACGCTCAGCCCGGGCCAGAAGCTAACGGAAATCATCTTCAGGCTCTCACCGCAAGGCGTTATAACTGGCCGCGTATTAGATGAAGACCGCGAGCCGGTACCGAGCGCTGTCGTTCAATGCCTCGCCCTCGTTTACGTGAACGGCAAACGGCAGTTCAGGATGGAACAGGGTAGAGCTGCAAATGACATTGGTGAGTTCCGCATAATTGACTTAAAGCCGGGCAGATATCTAGTCAGCGCCTGGGATCAGTTAGAACGTTATCAGGTAGAGACCGACCCGCGAGCGAATCCAACCTCATCCGCCGGGCCTCTCAAAGAGGGGCACATTTCAACGTATTACCCGAACACTGTAAGACCGGAGGCGGCAACGTTCATCGAAGTGGCGGCGGGCGCGCAGGTCAACGGTATTGAGATCACATTGGCTCACACGCGCACAGCGCGAGTTACGGGCAGGATCAGCCTCGTGGATTCCGCACGGCCCTTGCCATCGGACCGACTATACCAAATCGGTTTGGTGCTGCTTCCGCGGGCCGGGTCTCACTTCGCACTGGATCACTTTTCTGGTAGCGTTGAGGATACCGAAGGCAATTTCGAGATCTTCGGTGTCATCCCCGGCTCCTATGTCTTGCACGCTGATTTTATGGACGAGGACAAGCGGTACACGGCGCGGACGCCCGTCGAAGTCATCGATTCGAATGTTGCGGGCGTCGAACTGAAGCTTCAGGCGACCGCAGAAATCAACGGCCGTGTGATTCTCGAGGAAAACGGGGACTTGAGTGGAGCTGCGCTCTCGGTCGATCTTCAAGCGAGAGATTTCGAATTCAGGCCACCTATAGCGGAAGTGAAGGATCTGTCGTTCCGGTTGGACAACGTTGATCTGCACTCATATGACATCAACGTGAGGGCCATGCCGGAGGGGTTTTATATCAAGTCGATCCATCTCGGCCAGCTAGACGTTACAGAAACGGGGCTCGATTTCACGCAAGGAGTTCTTCCGGGAGACATGACAATCGTTTTGAACCCGAATGGCGGCCAAGTTAATGGCTCGGTGCATAACGCCAAGGACGAGCCAGCTACCGATGCGACAGTGACCTTGATTCCAGATGAGTCCCACCGTTCCCTAACCTGGATGTACAAAACCGCTCAAACCGACAAGAACGGCCATTTCAACATCAAGGGTGTACGGCCCGGCGAATACACGATCTACTCGTGGGAAGGGATTGAAAAGGGCGCATGCGAAGATCCCGATTTCATGAAACCGCACGAAGCTGACGGTGAATCGGTGAGCATCAAAGAAAGCAGCCACGAAAGCATACAGCTAAAAGTGATTCCGGCGGGAACCACCGGTAAAGAGTAACCCGATAGATAGAAAACTGCCTATCGCTTCTTGGAGGCGAACGCACGCCCATCCCTTTATCACTCACTCAGGGAGCCATTGAATCACTTTCGGATGGTGCGGGTTTCCCCGCGCTGTTCTCCCGGAACAAAACACCTTTCGCACGGCCACGTATAATCTGAAAGCGTACTCTTCCGCTCTGGAAGTTCACCAAGCGACGCTTGCTCGCGGCGCTCACTCTCTGCATTGCGCTCCTTTGTCCGGTTGCGCTCCCGGTTCGTGCTCAGCAAGGCACGTCGGCCCAGCAGGACAACAAAACCCAAACCGTCTACATCACCCGCAGCGGCAAGAAATATCATCTCGACGGATGCCGTTACCTCGCAGGGAGCAAGATCGGATCAGCTTGAAGGATGCCAAGGCGGAGGGGCACACTGCGTGCAAGGTGTGTTACCCGCCGGAATAGGTCGGATCGGTTATATCGCGCGCCAGAAACTCAAGAGTGAAACAATAGTCCCGGATTATCCGAAGCATCCGAGTACTGCCACCCGCCGCGCGCGTCTCCTTCAACCTCAGTAAAATGGTGTGCGTTCCCCCACTGTTCGAGGTGGACATTTGGCTTCCCAAAAAGGACTTCGTGATTTTTTGTTGTAGTTCTGGAAAGACGCGAAGGATGAACGGCAAATGCTCAAGGCGAATGCCGTTCCTCCTCCTCCTCCTCGGCGCTTCAACACTGCTTGCGCAGGGGCCTCCGTTTCAAACCGACGATCCAGTTCCGGTCGACCTGCATCACTACGAGTTCTATATCTTCGGCAGTGTCGATGGCACTCCGGCGGAATTCGATTCGACTGGGCCGGCCTTCGAGTTCAACTGGGGTGCGGTTCCGAGACTGCAACTGCACGCCATACTTCCCACGGGAGGTATCTTCCCGTCGAACAATCCCGTTTACCTGCCGGGCGGAACGGGACCGCGTGCATTCGGTCTCACCGACATGGAATTGGGCGCCAAGATCGCCTTGATCAAGGAATCGAAGTACGTTCCCCAGATTGGCACCTTTACTATGTTTGAAATACCGACCGGGAACTACGACAAGGGACTCGGCGTGGGAAAGGTTTGGTACAAAGTTCCCCTCTGGCTACAAAAGAATATCGGACACTGGCTCCTGGACGGCGGTGCGGGCGAAACTATCGTCCCGCAAACTAACTACCGCAACTTCCCGTATGGCTCATTCCTACTGAAATACACCTTCGGCGAACGGCTGGAGTTGGGAGTCGAGGTCGTTGCCCATGGGCGCGAGGGCTACGCCACACCGCAGACCGAATCTTCGACGCTGATCGACATAGGCGGCTACTATCACTTCAAACACCACCCAGGCCAGCAGTTCTTGTTTTGCTACGGCCACTCTGTTGCCGGCGACGGAAACCTACGCTTATATCGGCATGTACTGGACATGGGGGAAAGAGAAGAATAAGCGCGACGCAGTGACCACTACCTGGGTACGAGGCCCGATGAACGCAACGGGATTTTAATGACCCAGGGTTGTAGCCGTCTTCAGGGCTGATCCGCCAGAGAGGGCATAGCAAATGGAAATTACGGTACTCGGGCTTTGGAGGCCGCTACCTGGCATTGGCAGTACTTGCCTGCGCTGGGGATAAGTCGGCTCACGTCGCAAGCAGTCTTATTTTCTATAAACCGACCGGGCCGCTCTTCAGGTTGTAACCACGGCGGCCATCTTAATCTGGCTGTTCACCTGGGGGATTTTGGAATGGCGCTGGCGCAACAGGACGGTCCCCCGCTGTACTGACCTTGTTATGTTTTGAGCTTCTCAACTAACCGCCTTCCGACTGGCGGCTCATTCTCCCTAGATTTCTACAATCCCAACTTCCCCGCGCTATTATCCCGGAACAAACTCCCATCCCTCATATACCGTCACACCATCTGCACGGACCTATGTCCCGTCTGGCTCATGATTGAGCGCTCCGACGCCCCAGCAATCGCCTCACTGGTAGCCGTACCCGGCCCGGAGGTAATACCTTCGCCTGCGGGCTGGCATCCGCGGCTTCTCCGACGACGGCGAAGTGTCGATCGACTTAATAGGGCCGCCTGCCGACCCAGTTGCCCGGCGGATCGTAGCCGCAAACCCAAACCTCGCGCCCGCCGCCTCGCGCTACTGCACATCCCACTTCTTTGGTGTCGCCCCAGACAATCTGTGTGTAGTGCCCGCATACGCCACGACATCTGTTCGATTTGTAGTCATAGTTCCTTGACTCCTCGGCCCACGCCTTAACCACCTGGGCGGATGATGCTGTCGCGCCTGTGATCTCGAACAGGTTCTCGCCGTAGGTCGAGTTCGTGCGATGGACGAACTGCCCGCGCGCCAAGAGATTGTCAGCCCAATCTTGCGAACGGGCTGCCAGCCGAGCGGACCAGGACAAAGGAGCCATTCCCACTCGCGCCCGCACAGCATTGTGGACGGCGAGCATCTCGCGCGCCAACGAAGGTCGTGCGATGGGTGATTGCCCCTCGCCAAAGCGCCGCCATTGTGCGCCGCCGGTTCCGGCAATCACGATCAGAAGCCAGAACGTGTGTCGCATGCTTCGTTTAGACGTACGCGGACGGACTTTTGTAGACAGGGATAAATACCTTACGACATAGTGAATGAACGGTGGCAGCTCCCCTTAGCCCGTATCCGTTAGAGCTCAGCCGCATCGTGCCTGAGCCTAGAGGGGCTAGAGTTTGTCGGAAGAGTTCCCTGGAGAGAAGCAGAGCCCTCCTCGAAGTTAGATCGCCCTGGCTTCAAACTGGTAAACCTCATCATGTTCCACGGTGTAGCGTACCTCGATTGGTTGGCAGCACACTTCGCAGTCTTCGATGTAGGTTTGTATCTTCACTGAGGTGTCCAGCACCATCGATATCCGCTCCGAGCAATATGGGCACGCGAAGAAGTACTCCATCCCGCCCAGCATAAGCGATTAGCCCATTAAAGCTTTGCAAGCCCGGTCGCGGGCCGAGTGCACGCCAACTTACAGCCCCAGCTTACCCGCGCTGTTCTCCCTGAACAGGCTTCCATCGCGAATGTAGCGCCGTACATTTGCACGCTGTTGTGCCCCGTCTGATTCATAATGGACCGCTCCGATGCACCGGCAATTGCGGCGCTGGTGGCGTGCCCGGAACGAAGCGAATGCCCCGCAAACTTGGTTGCATCCAAACCCGCCCTGTCAGCCAGCTTCTTGACGACGCGCGCAACATCGATCCCGGACAACCGGCCCGCTTGAACTTGTCCATGGCGATTGAGCGAACGGAATAGCGGGCCGCAGTTCATCCCCGCCTGCTCCATCCAGGATTGAAGGACGCGAAATGGACACGTTTCGGGATTAGATCCGTAAGGAATACCGATCTTTCGGCCAGCCCCATCTTGGTCCATTGGTGAGCCGGGCCGGTCCGGAGTACTGGGAGCATCTGACTGGTAATCGGCGAGTCTCTGACCACCCAGGGCAACATCAAGCCCTGCCAAACAGAATTCCTGACACTATCGGTGGATTTCGTTTTTCGTCCGTTGTAGCCCCCGTGTGGATCTGTACTTGCGCGGATTGTGCCGTGCTACGGTTGTCCACATCCGGGTCGAGCGTCGCGTAATCCAACGTCAGCTCCTCCCCAGGCAGTATGTCCCGTGCGGCCAGGTATTCCTCGCCCTTTGAAACGAGGCTCGCCGCTTCCGAGTGATTGAGATACCAGCCGAGGGACATGCGCCGAAAGTCGCGCGGGCACCAATATCCCGCCACCGTCTCCACACAGAAGCGCGCGTACTGCGGTCCCGCGCCTTCCGCTCTCGGGACGAACACGAGGTCGTCGGGGTGCCACAGGTCAGGACATGCGCTCTTGGGGATGGGTGCGTCGGTGAAAACACCTACGCCGTGAATGCCAGATGCGCCGAGGAATATCATTTCGGTGATTTCTTAGTCTTTGTTCTAGCCCGGCCGCCGAGCGTCCAACGCGAACTTGAGGGACTCATGGAAGCGTACAGCATGCCATTGGTGGTTTGGTCCATTAGACCACGGTAGGACCTACCAATCGTGCCCAGTGACTGGTATCCCGGCGGGCGTATTCAAGCACCGGCCCTCTTGCGGTCCCTCGAATCTCCGATCTCAGCCCGCAATACCACGCTTCTTCGCTGGCGTCGGCTTCTTCGCGATTCCCTTGCGCTCGCCCTTTTTATGTGGCGCGCCCTTTGCGATCGCTTTCTCAACAGCGCGATCAACAACTGCCCCAGTAACGCCCTTGTGCACAGCTTTTCTGACCGCTTTCTCAATAGCCTTAACCGCTTTCGCCTTAGCTTTGTTCTTCCCCATTATGAATGTCCTTGATGAATCCAGGAGCCTCCGTTGTTCAGTATGGCACTTGCATGTCAGGCACTCCCGAACGTTTGGTGCCGCATTGGACTCATTCTCGCCTCACATCCTTCGCCTTCTCATCTTCGCGCAGCCCAACAAACCGGCTGTGCCGCAGATGATTGTCCGGAGTCCATTCCACGAACTCGAACTGCCCTACGAGCACCGGTTTCAGCCACCGGCAATCAACCATTTTCGCGGCCGTAAGTCCCACGCCCCAGCGCCCGGCTTTCTTCTCCGGCAGATTGGCGAACGGACACTCTTCGATTTCTAGCGGCTTAAACTTCTTCATCAGATCCACCCTGAGCGCCGGTGTAAATCCGTTGCGCGTGCGCGCGACATACATCAGCCTGTCGCCGTCATAGTAGCCGAACACCAGCGCATCGAACGTCGTGCCGCCCGGCGTGTATCCGCCGATGACGAATTCCTGGCCAGCGTTGACCCTCATCTTCATCCAGGCGCCCGAGCGCATGCCGGGTTCATAAACGCTGTCGCGTCGCTTCGCAATGAGTCCTTCCAGTCCCTGCAACTTTACCGATGCAATAAGGTTCGACAGCGTGCCTTCCAGAATCGGCGAATAGCGTATCGGATCTGCCAAATCCGGCAGGACATGCTTCTCGATTAGCGGGCGCCGCTTCCTGAGGGGCACGCTCATCACGTCTTTACCCTTCAGGACCAGCACGTCGAAGATGAAGAAATGCAGCGATGCCCCCGGGGAGGCGTAGTTCTGAAGCGCATTGAAAGACGGCCTGCCCTCTGCATCGAGCGCCACCACCTCGCCGTCAAGCACCGTTTCGTCCGGCATTGGCGAGAGCGCTTTTATAAGCGACGAATACCGCGCAGTGAAGTCCCTGTCATTGCGCGAGCGGAGCTTAACTGCACCCCCGGATTTAATAGCCACCGAACGATAGCCGTCCAGCTTAAGTTCAATCAGCCATTGTTGGCCTTCCGGCAGCTTCTCCGTGCGAAGGAGCAGCATCGGTGGGATGAAAGCAGCTTTGGTCTTTCGTTCCGTCATTAAAGCTTACCCTTATTAAGCCGGATGGCGCCCCCTCCTCGCGCGTGGGCCGCTGCCCCGCACTCTGGGAACGAACTTTCGTAGTAGATTAGCGGACGATGCCCAGTATCGAAGAAGCGGTCAAGAACACCCGTCCTCTCTCCCTGACAATCATCGGTTGGGTGTACATAGCGGTTGGAGCGATTGGCTTCGTTTATCATTCCACTGAGTTCAGCCGGCAGCCGTTTCAATATGAAATCGTATGGATTGAGCTCATTCGTCTTCTGGCGGTTGTAAGTGGCGTGTATATGCTCAGAGGCCACAACTGGGCGCGATGGCTTGCGCTGGCCTGGATCGGCGCTCACGTAATCCTGAGCGCCTTCAATTCGCTTTCGCAGTTGGCCATTCACGTTGTGTTTTTCGCAATCCTGACTTTCTTTCTCACGCGCTCCACGGTAAACCGCTACTATCGGGCCGCCAGACCGTAAGCGGCGCCAGTAATCGATGGCGCGTTTTACCCAACCGGCGAAACACTAAACTAAGTCTGCAGCAGTCCATTTTCAATTTCGTTTCAACCAGGCTGGAACGAACCAAGCATTGCCGAACACGGTTCGGCTGAGTTTGGTCGACGAGCTTCTGGATTTCCTCGTGCGTCGCGAGGTTCTCCCCCTTCTTGCCCATGTACGACTTCAAGAAGCCGCCCACGAAGAGAGCGGCGATGACCGTAAGCGACCACAATATCCACAGCGGTGCGGAGTCGGGCATGCCTAATCCATTTCCAGCTCTTTGCGGATGAGCGGAGTGAGTCTGTAGATCTCGTCTGACAGCGGATTCATGTCGACTTCTTCAGCCTCATGGTCCATCGACCGGTTCCATAGGAGGATTGCGGTGCTGTTGATGGTCTCGACCTGCACCACGAGCGCCTTCCCGCAGACCATGGCGGCGAGCGCCCTGTGCTTCCAGAACAGGTCAAGCTGCTCGGTGTAGCGCTCAGTCTCGTCCTCCCTGCGCTTGACCGCACGCTCCAGCTCCTCGGGAGGGCACTGACTTTTCGGCACATCGGCGGTTTGCCGAACAACTAGTCCAGTGGCTTCCGAATGGATGACCAACCCCGGAGCCGTCCAGTCATCCGGTCGAAAACGTAGTGCGTTTTCATGAGTGGCCAAACGTTTCAAGCGGAAATGTTTTCAGTTCCGTCTGATCAACGGTCCAAGTAGCCTTCGGCACTACGAAGCCGCGAAATCTCTTACGGCCTATGCAAGGGAAGCCGCCTGCTCGGGCGGATCAAAGCGTGAGGCCCCCCTAGGGAATAAGACTTTGAATGAATCCGGTGATGTTGAACGACAGCCCTACGAAGCCTCCTTTGGCAAAGGCTAAGCGAGTCGCCGGGGTGCTGGGGCTGAATTGCACGGATGCCGAGTCGAGAGTCATCACCCTGTTCAAAGCAAAGCCGTACGTTACCTGGAGATTCCTGATGAACAACTCGCTGCTACCGCCAAGATAAAAGTTTGTAGTGGGTGATGAAAGAGAGATCCCGAGTGTCGCTCCGGGAATAAGATCCTTTTTGCGGAACGGACGCTCCGCATCCATGGGCCCGAATACGTACGCAGTTACTGCAAGGATCGGATCTACTGTGCGGCCCTTGGTGACAGTCCCCCACAAGGGAGTGTTTGGATTGGTCGGGCTGCCGGGGGCGACTTCGTTGACAAAGCTGCGATTCTTGATCGAACTCACGACGACGCCTGAAGCGAGGTTGAAGTAGCTGAGCGCGTGCGCCTGGGGAAACGTATAAGTCAATAGATTGACCGTCAAATCGCTAGGCGGCGTACCGACCGTGACGGATGCGGGAAGGGTTGTTCCGAGATCCTGCCATGTTATGGTGCCGCCGGATGTCACCACTTGGGGCGCAGGGACGCTGAATGGGGGTGGCGCGGCACCTGAAATTCCGGCCTGGGTCACCGAATAATAGTGTCCGGAAGAAGCGCTCTGAACAACATCACCCACAAAGTACGCAGTCGTCGGAGTCCAGGTTTTCAGCTTCGCGCCGGTCGGGAGTGTGGAACCGACATCCACCCACGTCACGCCGATGGACTCGGTGACAATCGACCCGTCAACGGGAAGAGGAGGGGCATTGAGCCCTGTGACCCCAGCCGTCACCGCCCGGTAGTAGTGGCCATTCGTCGGGTTGGCGGTGACGACCAAGGCGCCTATCGCGTATGCCGTACTCGCCGTCCATGCCGGAGGGGTAGGATTCACTGAGATAAATCCCATGTCTTGCCAGAGAAAACCGTTATCCACGACAGTCGTGCCGTTGACCGGAAAGGCAGGCGCGTTGGCGCCTGATCGTCCACCGGGCGGCTGTGACTGATAGTAATGGCCGTTCGCAGGGTTTGTGGTAACCTGCGCGCCGGCAGCGTATGCTGTACTCGCCTGCCAAGAAGGCGGAGTCGGACTCAATGCAGTCAACCCTTTGTCTTGCCACTTTAGTCCCGTACCCTCCGTGAATGTCGGCACAGGCACGAGACCGGTATTGAAATCCGGGGCCGGTGCTGGACCGGAGATTCCGCTGTTAACCGCCACATAGTAATGACCATTGGTAGTCGCAGTTCCGCCGGAGCCGCTAGTGGAGATAACGATACTTCCAGCCGGATAAAATGTGTTCGGCTGAAACGGCAAGGCAGGAGCCACCGGCGTATAAACGAGATTCACGCTAACTGTGGGAATCGTGTCGCCCGGCATCTGGTTTGGCCACGTCATAAAGTAGAGCTTGGGTGTGTTGCCCTGCGGACGAGGCGCACGCACAAGCATGAAGTCCGAGACTCCTGGAGTGGTCGCGGTTCCTGCGGCGAGGCTCGGTCGAATCGGCGTAGGATTTAACGATGTCCCTTGTTGATTCGTGATATTCAGATTCAGGATCTTAACTCTTGCCAACGTATCGTCCGGTATGGCGGTCATATCGATCGCAACGACGAGAAACTGATTCATGAGGAGTGGCTTAGAAGGAGTTACGGTGTCGCAGTTCCCATTTGGCCCACGCGTGGCTGGAGTTCTTTCAAGAATGAAAGGCTGCGTGGCACTGTTCCCAGGAACGAGGTTGTAGCAGAGAACAACTACCTTTTTGGCCACGTCTTCCTGCTTGATTCCGAGAACTTCAGCGGTGGGTAATTTAAGCTTGGGGCCCCATGAGTCTCTTACATATGAGATGCCTTGCAGCCCGCTGCTCCCGCTTCCTGGACTCGCCCCCACAGTCTGGCCTGCCTGACCTGGAGTTGCTGTTGTTGCCTGGCTTGCGGCGGCGTTAGGTGCCCCGCCTTTAGGGGGCTGCGCTTTTACGCGTGGAGGCACCGAAATAAATGTGGCGAACGCCAAGATCAAGCACCGTGTTTGCAGTGAAATTCTAAATCCTGCGATTTTCACTGTAAACCTCCAGGAGCTAGCGAAAGTAGTCGTAACTGAATGACACTGCACTGCTTTATCTGAACCAAAGCTGCATGGGCGAAAACAAGAACCATCAGTGCCGATTTCGAAATTGCCTTTGTTGTTAGTTGCATAAGTTTCCTCTCTTAAATTTGGGTGCCGCAGAGGCGTTCGATTGAATAAGCGCCAACGGTTTTCGAAAGTGGACATTTTTTTTGCGCGCCCGGCTGAATTCAACTCACGCGGGGTTAGTGCGTCTAGAATAAACAATCGGGGTGCGTTTCAAACCCAATAGGACGGAAGGAAATGAGCGGCGGACTTGAGGCAGATTCCGATCAACGGCCGGCCGCGGACGAGTGCAGCCGGCCGACGACAACGGTTTGGTTTAGTCAGTCATTTTCGGTCCGAGCCCGGTAATGATGTCGGTCAGTTGAGGGTTCGGGGGAGTGGACGAATCGCTCACGAGCACTGCGGCGAGGTAAAGGCTGCGCCGTGCGAGGTCGTTGAAGTAGCGGTCGACGGTGACTGTTGCGGCAAGCGGCTTGGCAGTGCAAGGCCAAGTTACGCCCACGTGGGCCGTGAAGACTGCATTCGGTCTGTGATGGTTCAGGTCGTCCTGAGCGGGTTTTGGATTGGGGCCCTCCAGAAAAGGCGATAATTTAGCCACCGTGTCTTGGGGAAGGCGATTGGCAATCTGGAAGAAAGCGTCGTTGTTGGTCTCCGAGCCATGGCAATTGGAACACTGCTGAAGAGAAAGCGCATTTCTGGCGAGCGCCATCAGACCGCCTGGCTGGGCGGCCTGATCGGTGGCGCAAATTCCGCTCGGTCCGTCCATTCCCGGAAACGTCGCAAAGTAGCATTGGGTCTTGGCCAGCAACTGAGTCGACTTTACCGCCATAGTTAAGGTGGGGTGTTGGACGTACTGGTCATACATAGGCCTGTAGTCCCGGCACGAAGCGGGTTTTGTCTGTGGGCAGCCTTGCTGCGTAAACGGGTTTTTGCCGTCCGACCGGGTACACTGGCGGTATATCTCATCTGTGAGAACAGTCTGCTGAAGTTTCCCCTTGGATAGTTCCCACTGTGCGAAGAACCAAGGCGCTGCGCCTCCTCCCGACAGAGAGTTCGTACGGATGCGAACCAATGGGCAAGACGAGGGCTTATCGGCGACCGGACTCCACGGTTGCATCAGAAGAATTTTCAATTGCGCGGCGAACGAGGCGCCCTGCATGTTGCGCAAATCGTGCCAGGCACCGGCAAGGTTTCGGAAGTCCTTCCAGGGGAGGTCCGGGAGCACGAATTCGACGATCACGGAAAATGGTTCCGGATCCGGATGGACTGTTGGCATTTGGGCTCCATAGACGAAGCGTAATTCGGCGCCGCCCCACATGCCGCCCGCAGTGGGCACCGCAAAATCTAGTCTGTTGACCACAGCGAGGAGCTGAAACTGATCGGAGCGGTCGCCGGTCCAGGGCTTCACGTGATCCTGGTAATCCGGAACGACAGCGGTAAGGGAGTCGTACCAGGCCTTGGGTGCTGTGTCGGGTCGGGACATAGCCGTGCTGCGGGCGGCCTGTTCGACAATTCTGCCGAATGAATAGAGCAGGTCATTGCAGAAGCCGTCGCAGTCGTTAATCAAGAGGCTCCTTTGCGGAGTCACTTCGCCGTAAATCCTATCGATAAGGGGATCAAAGGTGCTGGTGAGCAGTACATCCGGCGTGGGAAAGATGAACGGGCTGGTGAGTCTGGGCTCGTTCAGCGCGCGTACGCGAGTGTTAAGTAGATTGAGAAACGCGGACTTGTCCTCAGCGGTAAGGGGCTCGCGGCCGACGAAGATGGTGCGGGTCGTAATGCTCTGCGCCTGCCCGTGTGCGAGCACGAAGAGAGCCAGGCACACGAGACGTTTAATTGACAGCACGTTTGAACCCCGGATAAAAGACGAAGTCTTCGAGACAGGGAGCTGTGGTCCAGCAGGCGGCGCTCATCAGGTTTGTCTGCGCGGTGTTGAAATCGCCGTCGTTTAGCCACGCCTGAAGCATAATGAATTCGGCGGGCTGTAGCCCGAATTCCGCAGTGAGCGCCACCGTATCACCGGGAAGCGGCTTATCGCCGGCCCGAAAAGCCGTTGCTAATTGCCCGTCGAGAAGACATACGCCCATAGCGATCAACATTGCGACAGAACTCATTTTGCTTCCACCGGCTTTGACGAAGGCACGGTTTGCGAACGTAAAAACGTCATGGAAGGTTGAGAGAGTTTTCGAAAGCTGAGAAAACTTGGCGGCTGTGTAGAGCGAAATCACGGGCGCAGGTTTCGCAAGATTAGCACCCACATAATCGCGAAAGGCGCGCCGGAGCGCGGTAGTAGTATCTCCTTCGAGATAGCCGGCAGCAGGGCGGATGGCCGGTGGGCCGTCGTTCTCGGCGACCGTCATCTTGATGAGCGTAAATGTGGGATTCACCTTCGCGATGACAGGGAAGAATCCGGGATCGGCGACCATCGCACCGAACGTGTACCAAATGTCTGTCATATTTCCTTCTCCTTCTTTCTTGAATGGACTTCTATCAAGCGATTGCGTGGGCAGTTTCGGCGACCGCGGTATGCGGGTTTCTCATGCCCCAAGGCTCCACAACTTTCTTGGCCCAATGACGGGCAGCCTGACGATCACCAAGCTGCTGGGCGGTGACGGCTTGATTGAGGCGGATGAGTAGAACGGCACCGGTGAACCAACGGCGCAGAACGATGCCGCGGCAGTCCTCCAATCGCTGCCAGTGTTCCCGTGCCAGATCGAGGCGGGAAAGCGCGAGGTAAAAGGCGGCAAGATCGAATAAAGTCCAAATGGTGAATGCGCAGCCCATGGACTCTAGTAGCAATTTTTCAGCGATATCGAACGAATTCGCGCGCACGGCCACGAGAGCTTGGGCGTGTTTAGCGACGGCCAGGGTAAGGCCGTTTTTCCAGCGAGCAGCGATCTCGGCTGTCCGGGCTACGACCGTATCGAGCGCATCGGCGCGCTTGAGACGAGCCGCCCACGAGGCCGTGCACTGCCACTGGCGGGCGTAGGGAGGGTAGACCGGTAGGCTGAGCATCCCGTCGAGAGATTCGGCGGCGAGTTTCAGATTATCGAGGAGGTAATAGGTACCGCATAGGAATTCGGCAACCTGATGCTCGTTGGCCGCATTGCCTTCAATGGTTTCGTGGGCCGCCTGTTCGCGCAGGGCAACGATGGCGCTTTCGACCCCGCCCGCGAGGATTCGTGCGCCCTGAATGAGGATGACGGGATTAGCGGCCGGGGGGCTTTGGTGGAAACAAACCTCGGCTTCCTGGTATTTTTCGAGTCCAAGCAGAGCCAATCCGTGACCGGTTTCGATGAACGGATTGCGGTTCCCCTGGGCACGCGCGTTTTCGTAGGTGGCAAGGGCCTCTTCAAAGTTGCCGTTTTCGCAGAGCGCTTCCGCGAGAACGTCGGGATACAGCTCGTTGTTGGGGGCGAGTTCGATCGCCTTGCGGATGGGCTCGATTGCATCACCGGTCCGGCCGATTCGTCCGAGCTGTTGGCCGAGCACACGGCGGAACCGGGGTTCATCGGGATAAAAATTAGCATTGTTTTGGGCCGCCTGGGTCGCGAGGAAGGGATCTTCGACGAGCGAGTAATAGCTCGTTTCGATCCAGCTTTTTTCGTTCTTTGGAAGGCCGGAGGCGAGTTGCATAGCACGGTCGATGCGTTCGAACGCCTCGGCATAGCGGTGCAGGGAGTCAAGACACATGGCCAAGCCGCTGTGGGCCTGAGCGAAGGCCGAATCGAGCCGAACGGCTTCCTCAAGAAAAGGTATAGCTTCGGCCATGTTGCCTTTTGAATACTGTTCCATGCCCTTGTAATATTCCTGAAGCGCTTCAGGAACGGACGACGTGTAGGAGGGCACGGAGGATGGATTTGCGGAAAGCGACTTTTCAGATTCTCCCGCGAGGCGGCGAATCCATACAGCAGCCTGGGCTGCGAGTACTGGGAGGGCGGGCGAATCCTCGAAGGAAACCTGCGCGAGCATTAGACCGTCGGTGACCCTGAGTAGCCTTGCGAGGAGGGACGCGCGGCCGTTTCGCTCAGTGAGGACTCCATCGATCCAGTACTTCGCATTCTGGAGAATCACGAGGCGGCGCAGAGAATCGCCTGTCAACGGTAAATCGGTGCCGGGGGCGATTGAACGAATGGCAGGCCAGAGATCCTGATCGGCAATGGGCCGAACGCGCGGGGACTGCTGCAATGCAGTGAGCAGCAAAGCACGGATGAACTTGGCGTGAGAGAGATTTTCTGCGGTCGATTGAAAACCGTTGACGAGCAGGCGGGAACCCGCTTCGATTTGGGGAAGAAAGGGTTTTCGCGATAGGAGGGTGTAGCCAACAGCGCCGCCGAGCAGCGTCCCGCCGATCCAGTAACGCCTGGTTAAGTCCCTCTTGAAGTGAACGATGACAGGCTCGAGTGAAGTGAGGCGGTGGCCGGAGTGCGGCTCGATGCAGCCTTTCCAAATGCCGAGTCCGGGGAGGAGTTTCTGACCGACTTTTCCGAAGGCGTAAATATCGGTCTGAACGGACGGCGGAGAGCCGGTCAACAACTCCGGGGCCATATATTCGGGAGTGCCTGCAGCGACGGAGGACTGGACGGCCAGGGGAGTCGAAGCTTTAGAGAGGACACGGGCAAGGCCGAAATCCATGATCACAGCGCGAGGAGGATCGTCGGGGAGGACGACGACATTGGAGAGTTTGAAATCGCCGTGGACGACACCTTGGCAATGGGCGGCATGCAGACCGTCAGCGAGTTGCCGGACCAGATCGGTAGCGGCTCTTTTGGTGAATGCGGGGTTGGCGATCCAGTCTGATAAGAGCACACCTTCGGCATATTCCATTGCGAAGAAGGCGGTCTCGCCGTCTTCGAAGAGGTCATGTATCCTGCAAACGTTGGGGTGGGTTACACGGCGGGCGCTTTGGACTTCCGCGATGAAGCAAAGACGGATAGAATCGAAGGCGGCGAGACCACGTGCGATGGTCTTCAGGGCGACCAACTCGGCCAGCTTGCGATCGAAGGCAAGGTAGACTTCTCCCATGCCACCGTGGCCGAGAATGCGGCGGATCTCGAACCGGTCGACGAGCACCTGGCCGGGTTCGAAGACAGGAAAGATTTCAAAAGTGACGGGTTTGTCGAGAAAGCCTTCGCGACCTGCCGAAAGGTGATGTGTCCAGAGCCGAGCGGCGGCTTCACGAATGTCGGCGTCGGGTTCGCGAGCCAGCAGGCTGGCGGGGTCGTCGCTGTCAAGAAGTTCGTCAAACAAGCTGTCCACTCTTGCTATGCGATGCTGATCGTCTTCGGCCATGCTTCTCGGAATGCCGTCGTCGCGCATTGTCAATCCCGGTGGAGTTGCTGATGGAGCCAAGCCCGGGCTTTGAGCCAGTCGCGCCGGACAGTACGTTCATCGACCCCGAGCGAAACGGCGATATCGTCTTCTTTCAATCCGGCAAAGAAGCGCATTTCAACGACCTGGGCTTGACGCGGACAGACCTGAGCCAGTTTGCGGAGGAGATCGTCGACTTCAATGGCGTTGCCGAGGTCGACATCCGAGACGGCGAAAGATTCATCGAACAAGGCAGTAGAGACGCCGGAGCCCCGGCGCTGAGCGTTGCGGCGGCGCGCGTGGTCGATGAGGATGCGGCGCATCAACTGGGCCGCTAGACGAAAGAAATGAGCGCGATCACGGTAGTCAGGACGATCGGAGGCACAGAGCCGAAGGTAGACCTCGTGAACGAGGGCCGTGGGTTGTAGCGTGTGGCCGGGCCGCTCGGAGCGCATTCGCGACGCCGCCTGTCTGTGCAGTTCCGCGTAGACGAGCGGCAGCAACGCATGCTCGGCGGTCCGGTCGCCGGCCGAAATGCGTGCGAGCAGCTTGGTAACTTCGCCTCCGCTTTCTTGCATTCCTGGATATTGAGGTATTGT
>Ga0182024_10011279_pt1 | contig 17986 bp, 16 predicted proteins | sample P32metaG_FD_120480 | JGI IMG/M metagenome (GOLD analysis project Ga0182024, IMG submission 120480) | Permafrost microbial communities from Stordalen Mire, Sweden - P3-2 metaG (Illumina Assembly) | ecosystem: Environmental > Terrestrial > Soil > Wetlands > Permafrost | place: Sweden: Stordalen... | reverse complement strand
GTGCCCACCGGTTCTACGGTTGAGTTTCCCAACTGGGATCCGGTCTTTCACAACGTGTTTTCGCTATCGAAAACTCAGCCCTTCGATCTAGGCTTCTATCCCAAAGGCCAGAGCCGAACGGTAAAGTTCAACCACCCCGGCATCGTCCAGGTTTACTGCCACATCCATGCCAACATGTACGCGGCGATTATCGTGACATCGTCGCCCTGGTACGCCAAGCCGTCCACCGACGGCTCGTTTTCCTGGGAGGATGTTCCGGCGGGTCACTATCGGCTCAGCGCATGGCACAAGATTGCCGGACTCTATCGCACGGAAGTGGATGTTCCGGAGAGCGGAAAGGTTGACCTCACGATCCAGATCCCCTTGGACGTGGAGCCGCGGCCTTGAGAGTCAAGACCTCGCTCGCCACGCGAGCGTTTCTATTCTCGTTTTTGCCGGTCTGTGCCGTTCTGGCGGGCAGCTTCCTGGCGTTGAATGCGCTGGTGCAACAACGCGTGAAGATCAGCCTGCGGGACTCGCTCGAAAAATCCGAGGAGCTGCTGGCCCGCGCCGACGAGGATTATTCGCGCCGCACCAATCAGTTCGTCTCGGTTTTGGCGGAGAGCGCGGGACTAAAGGCGGCCATCGGTCTGCTGCACGAAGCGCCCGCTAACGCCGAGAATACGGCCGAGATCCGCCACACCATCGAAGCCCAGTTGCGCGAGATGCACAGCCTGGTGGGGTACGATCTGCTGGCCATCACCGATTGGAAAGGCCGGAGCTTGGCGGCGGTGCAATTTGAAGGCGGGAAATCCGGTTCGCTTGAAAAACTGCCTCAGATACCGGCTCAAGCGTCGCTGCTCGAAATCGACGGCGCGCCCTACGAACTCAGCTCGGTTCCGATCACCATCGGCGGCGAGGAGACCGGGGAGCTGCATTTCGGCAGTAAATTCGACTTGAGCCGCTATCATCTGGGCGGAGAGACCGCTCTGCTGCGGGACGGCCATTTTCTGCGTGCGACCATTCCCGCGCCGGCCTGGCCGTCGCTCGAGGCCGAGCTCCAGCGCTGCGCTCCTCAAAGTGCCGACTGTGAAGTCCACTGGCGCGGCGGCACGCTCCTGGTTCTGCCGCTCCGCGAGGCGCGTCTGGGGCCGTCCTTCCAGCTGTTGGAGCTGCGATCCCTGGACGCAGCCGTGAGTGCGTTTACCAGCGGGTGGGCTGCCATCGTATTGAAAGTCGCCGGCGGCGGCGCGTTGCTCGCATTGCTGTGCACTTTTGCTACTTCGCGCTCGGTCTCGAAACCCTTGCGCCAGCTGGTCACGCAATTGCAGCTGGCCGAGCGAATTCGCGAGTTCCCCGAAAGCATCAACACCGGACAAGCGGTGGGCGAGCTACAACTGCTGGCCAAGACGTTTAACCGTGTGGCCGCGGCCGAACGCAAATCGCGCGCTGAGTTGGAGCAAGCCAAGGCGGTCGCCGAAACCGCCAATCGCGCCAAGAGCGAGTTCCTGGCCAATATGAGCCATGAACTGCGCACGCCCATGAACGGAGTAATCGGTCTCAGCGACCTGCTACTGGAAACTCAGCTCGACGACGAACAAAGCGAATTCGCCGGCACCATCCGCTATTCGGCGATCTCCCTTCTGAAGATCATCAACGACATCCTGGATTTCTCCGAGCTCGAGTCCGGGCGCATGATTCTGAGCGCGGCCGAGTTCGATCTGCGGGAAACGGCATCCGGCGTTATTAGTCTGCTCTCCGCCCAGGCATCCGCCAAGCAGCTGAACCTTACCCTGCACTTTGCCGAGAACGCGCCATTCCTTTTCATGGGCGACGCCCAGCGCATCCGTCAGGTGATGATCAACCTGGTTGAAAACGCCATCAAATTCACCGAGCGCGGCCGGGTGGATCTGCAAATCGCATGCCTGGAATCCTCCCCGGGACGCGCGCTCATGCGCATTGCCGTCGAAGACACCGGAATCGGGATAGCGCCCGAAAAGCTGAGCCTTATTTTCGAAAAATTCACACAGGCCGACGGCTCTCTGTCGCGCCGCTATGGAGGCACCGGCCTAGGCTTGGCGATCGTGAAGCAACTGGTCGCCCTGATGGAAGGATCCCTTACCGTGGAGAGCAGCCCCGGAATGGGATCGAAGTTCGGGATTCGGCTCTCGCTTCCCATCGCACAGCTTGCTCCGGAAGTTGCGCACGAGAGCAGGCCGGAAGGAGTGAAATTGTGTTGATTCGGGCGCTCATGTTCGCTGCCTTGCTGGCAGCGGCGCTCCCGGCGCAGGACTCCAACTTCGGCATCAGCGTGCCGGTGACCGTGAGCGGCGGAGCGATGTACACCCAGCGGCTCCAATTCGCGGATCCGAGCGACTCGCCCGTCACCGCAGGCTTGCGCGCCGTCATCTACCCCACCTTGCAACTGGGGTCGCACTGGTTCGCCTACGCAGCCGTTCAGTCGCGGCTCACTCCCTACCTCTACTACGATGCGTACGACTCGGAGCACGAGTGGTACCTGGAAACCATTCAGGCCTTCCTGGGATATGCGATCCGCAGTGAGAAAAGCTCCCTGGTCTTCAAAGCCGGCCGCCTCTCGACCGCATTTGGAGCGTTCCCGCTGCACTACGACGACGCGGAAAATTCCCTGCTGGACCAGCCCTTGAGCTACATCCAAAGCCTGACGCTGCGACACGACCAGCTTCCCTGCAACGTGGGCGACCTGCTCCAGCAAAATTACGGCTACGTGGGGAATTGGTGTGGCGGAGTGGCGGGGTATGGTCTGGGCTTAACACCGGCGACGCTCTATGGCCTACCGGGGATCTCGGCCGAATTTTCCGGCCACCGTGTGGATGGCCGCGTTCAGATCACCAGCGGATCGCCCTCCAATCCGCTCAGCTTGAGTCACGCGCCGGATTATGCGCAATGGAGCGCCGGCGGCGGTTACACCATCCGTCAAGGATTTCGCATAGGCGTTTCCGGCTTTCGTGGACCGTATTTGGATCCGACCGTCGCCACGCTGCTGCCGGCTGGAACTTCGGTCCGCAACTTCCCCGCCAGCGCCCTCGGCATCGATGTTCAGTGGGCCTGGGGCCATTGGAGTGCCACCGGCGAATGGCAACGCTTCTGGTACGACTACCCGAATTTCACCGTTGCGCCCTCGGTCGCCTCCACCTACGTCGAAGGGAAGCGAGTCCTGTCGCCGCGATTCTATGTCGCTGGACGCGCGGGCTGGCTTCAGCCTGGCGGTGCAGCCGACCTCAGCGGAGCATCCACCAACCAATTCGGTCCCTCCATCGCGTCGTATGAGTTGGGAGGAGGGTGGTGGCTCAACCGGCATCAGCTGCTCAAAGGCAGCTACGAGTGGCTGAAGATCCAGCACCTGACCGGAGACCGCACCAACGTCCTGGGCGTTGAGTTCGTCACCACCTTCCACGCGCTCGACCAGGCATTCCGCTAAGCATTTAACGATCCCCACCGAGCCCCGCGCCCCGCCGTTCACAACAAAGCGGGCCTTGATCTCTCTTTTTTCCCATGCTTTAGAACAACCGTTCCCGAGCCCCATTGCGCCTCCACCGTACATTGGGAGTGGAAACGAGACATTCGCGCACTTTTCAGGAGAAAAATTCTTGCTCTGAAACACTGCATCATGGCAAGCGCGATGTAGCGATTCATCACGGGCCTGACCGGGCTTGCGCCACGGAGGAGACAATTGACTACAGCCTCGAAACCTAAGATCGTTGTCGTCGAAGACGAAGGACTCATCGCGGCCGACCTGGAAACGCGCCTCAAAGCGGCGGGATATGCGGTTTCCGGCACTGCGGATTCCGGCTCGGCTGCGCTCCGGTTGATCCGCAAGACTTCGCCCGACCTGGTTCTGATGGACATCCATCTGGAAGGGAAAATGGATGGAATCGAAGTGGCGGATCAGGTGCACCAGCAGCTGGATATACCGGTGGTTTATCTCACCGCCTATGAGGATCGCGAGACACTGGCGCGCGCCAGCCAGACCCAGGCCTATGGGTACATCAAGAAGCCGATCGCCGGGAGCAGCCTGCGCGGCTCCATTGAAATGGCCATCGCCAAGCACCGTCACGAGCGCGAGTTGCGGGCGCAGCGGGATTGGCTAGCCGCCAGCTTCGCGGCCGTGCCCCACGCCGTGCTGGTCACCGACAGCTCCGGCCGGATATCTTATCTCAATTCGCTGGCCGAGGAGCTCACCGGCTGGAGCTCCGAACAGGCGCTCGGCCATCCCTCGCGCGAACTTCTGCGCCTCTTTTACCGCGACAGCGGCGCGCCTTTGGAGGATTTCGTGCCCGTCGCCATGCTCCAGGGCGAGACGCTCCCTTTGCCTTCCCATGCGTGGCTGAAGGGAAGTGAAGGACGCAGCTACGCCATCGAAGGCAGCGTCGCTCCCCGCTGGCGCGATGGCCGCGTCGAAGGAACCGTGATCGCCCTCAGGGACACCACCGTCTGCCAGTTCGAGGAGGAGCATATTCGCCAGGAAACCAAGCAGGACGCCTTGGTGCGCTTGGCCGACGGCATCGTGCGCGAGCTTCCACAACTGGACAACATGGCCCAAGAGTGCACCCGGCTGGTTGACTCCTTGCCTCCCGACAGCCTAGTGCGGCAGGACGTCCAAGCCATCGAGCGAGCCGCCATGGATGCGTTCGCAGTGACCTACCGGATGCGAAGATTTCTGGAGCCGCCCGACGTCCGGCTGGGACGCGTTCTGGTCAGGGATCTGCTGTCCTGCTTGGAACAGGCTTGGAAACAGATTCAACCGAACCTCACGCTCGCCGTGCCCGGCGACGATCCGCTACCCGTCCAAGCCGACGAGTGGCAGTTGAACCGGGCCTTGGTGAGCATTCTTCTGCATGCCCGCCGCCGGATGAGGGAGTCGAGCGAAATAGTGATCGATGCCTCGGGCGGCGAAAACGAACAGATGAGCCATTCGGTGCGCATCCGCGTCACCTACGCCACTGCCGATGAAGATGCGTCGTCCATCGAGCGGATATTCGAACCGACCTGGACCGGAGATTCCCAGGATCTCTCCACGACCTACCACCTGATCAAGAAAATGGGCGGCATCCTGGTGGCCCGTTTGGAGCGCGGCTCTTCGGTGACCTTTGAGATCTATCTTTCCCGCACCGTGCTGGCCATGGCCGGCGCGACCATCGGTGAGTCCGAAAAACCCGCCGTCTTGTTGATCGAGCCGAATCCCGAAGTGCGGCGCGTGCTGCACCTCCATTTCGATCGCCATGGGTATGCTCTCTTGGAAGCGCAAGATTGCCAGGAAGGTCTGCTGCTCGCAAGTTTGTATCGGGCGCGCATTCCCCTGATCATCGCCAATCCCGAAAACGATGACCAGACGCGCGCCAACTTAGCGGCGAAACTCGTCGCCATTCGCCCCGAAGCTCGTCTGCGCGTGCTGGCTGGCTACTATGAAGCCTGTCGAGCGGCCGCCGGCGCAACCATCGAATCCATTGGAACGCGGCACTTGACCAAATGGGACCTGTTGGCGTGGGCCACCGACGCTTTTGCCGCCCCCGAAGGCGGAAAATATGCCTGATCAGCCGCTGGAATTGCTGCTGGTTGAGGATAACCCGCACGATATCGAGTTGACCTTGCATGTCTTCAAAAAACACAACATCGCTAACTCCATCAAGGTAGCGCGCGATGGCGCCGAAGCTCTGGAGTTTCTCAATGGCGCTACAGCCGAGAACCTGCCCCAGGTAATTCTGCTGGATTTGAAGCTGCCCAAGGTGAATGGCCTGGAATTGCTCGGCCAAATCAAATCGGATTCCCGCACCAGGAACATCCCGGTGGTGGTGCTCACTTCCTCACGCGAAGATCGCGATCTTTTGCTCTGCTACGAGCTGGGCATCAATAGTTACATTGTCAAGCCGGTCGACTTTAAACAATTCACGGAATCCATCCGGCAGCTCGGGATCTACTGGCTGAAGCTGAACGAGAGGCCGCAAACGGCCCACCGTGTTCGGCAGGCCTGAAAGCAAGCTGTGAGGTCTGCTGCGATGCAAAATGCCGGCTTCATTCGCACCGACGAGCAGCTGCGTCTCCTCGAATCGGTGGTCCTTCAGACCAGCGACGGAGTTCTGATGCTCAAAATATCCGGCGTACAAGACTGCTCGAAGGAGCCGGTGTTTATTAATCCGGCGCTCGAGCGGATGACAGGCTTTAGCCTGGAAGATTTCCGGAACATCGGACTTCCCCTTTTATGTCCCCGGCCGGACCCCGCATCCTTGGATCTCGCCGGCCCGAACCACGTTTGCCCCCAGCACTCTGAACAACTGGTAACGCGAAAAAACGGTTCCGAATTCTGGGCCGAGTTGAGCTTCCGGCCACTGGCCGGCGAAGACGGCCACTCCACTCATTGTGTATGGACTTGCCGGGATATCACGGAACGTCGGGAGGCCCAGGAGAAGGCATTGCTGCTCAGCTCCATCGTGGAGAATTCCGACGACGCCATCATCGGCAAGGACCTCAATGGGGTAGTGGTCGCCTGGAACAAAGGGGCCCAACGAATCTATGGCTATACGCCGGATGAAATTGTGGGCCGGCACATCTCCGTTCTCATCCCGCCCGATCGCAGCTACGAGCTTCCTCTGCTCCTCGATGACCTCAGGCGCGGAGCCAGGATCGAGCACTACGAGACCGAGCGAATCCGCAAGGATGACCGCCGCATCATTGTGTCTCTCACCATGTCTCCGATCAAAAACGCCGCGGGCTATATCGTCGGCGCGTCCATCATTGGGCGCGACATCACCGAGCGCAAAAAGGCCGAGCAGGAGATCCGCAGGCTGAATGACGACCTGGAACGGCGCGTAATCGAGCGAACCGCCCAATGGGAAGTGTCTAATAAGGAGCTGGAGGCCTTCGCGTATTCAGTCTCGCACGATTTGCGCGCCCCGCTGCGGGCTATCGACGGCTTTTCGCGAATCCTTTTAGAGGACCATGCCTCCCAGCTTTCCGAAGAAGCCGCACGCTACCTGAACATCGTGCGGAAAAATGCCGTGCAGATGGGCGAACTGATCGATGATCTGCTCGCATTCTCCCAGCTTGGCCGTCAGCAGGTCGCCAAGCAGAGCGTGGACGTGCGCGCGCTGGTTCGCGGGGTCCTGGATGACCTGGCGCGTGAGCAGGATGGTCGCCGGATTCAAATCCGCATCGGCGATTTGCCGGCCTGTGAAGCTGACCCCGTCTTGCTCAAGCAGGTTTTTGCGAATCTGCTCGGCAATGCCCTGAAGTACACCCGCCAGCGCGATCCCGCCGCCATCGAAATCGGCGTTGTGCCTCAGGCTGGCAAACCGGAACCCATCATTTATTTTGTGCGCGACAACGGCGCCGGCTTCGATATGCGCTACGCCGACAAACTGTTTCGCGTCTTCCACCGCTTGCATCGCGCCGAAGAGTATGAGGGCACCGGCGTCGGCTTGGCCATCGTCCATCGCATTATTTCCCGGCACGGCGGCCGCGTCTGGGCGGATGCGGCGGTGGATCAGGGCGCCACGTTCTTCTTCACGCTCGCTGGCGCGGACCACCTGCTCACGTCACCCGTAACCGAAGCCGCGGCCATGAGCTAGCGGTTTTTTGCAAAGGAGGCCCCCATTGCCAGTTCCAATCCGAGTCTTGATCTTAGAGGATCGTCCCGAAGACGCCGAGCTGATGGTGCACGAGCTGCGCCGCAGCCAATTCGAGCCCGAGTGGCGCTGCGTCGCCACCGAATCGGAATATAACGCCCATTTGGGATGGAGGCCTGACCTGATCCTCAGCGATTACAGTATGCCGCTCCTCGACGCGCCTCGCGCGCTTGCTCTGCTGCGCGATCTCGATCTGGATATTCCCTTCATCGTGGTCTCTGGCGCCATCGGCGAAGAGGTCGCCGTCGCCATGATGCGCAACGGCGCAACCGACTATTTGCTCAAGGACCGCCTGGCTCGTTTGGGACCCGCCGTCCGGCATGCACTCTCAGAAAGGCAACTGCGAGAGGAAACCCGCCAGGCCGAACAGGCCCTTCGCGCCAGTGAGGTGCGCTTTTATTCCTTTATGAATCACAACCCGGCTCTCGCCTTCATTAAGGATGAAGAGGGACGCATGCTTTATATGAACAACACCTGTGAGCAAGCCTGGTGCCTCACGCTCGCCGAATGTGAAGGAAGACTCGATCACGAATTGTGGCCTCCCGATGTCGCCCAAATGCTGCGAGCCAAGGATCTGGCCGCGCTCCACGGACGCCAGCCCGCCCAGGAGGTCGAGGAAATTTCGCTGCGAAACGGACGCGTTCTTCACATGTTGTCGTTCCGGTTCCCTTTTGTCGATGCCGCCGGCCGGAATCTATTGGGCGGTGTAGCGGTGGATATCAGCGAACAGGTGCGCGCCGATCGCGCTTTAACGGCCGCGCTCGCCTCCAAGGAGCTGCTTCTTAAGGAGCTGCACCATCGCGTGAAAAACAATCTTCAGGTCATTTCCAGCCTGCTTAGCATCCAGGCCGATTCGCTCCCCGACGCCGACGCGCGCGAGGCGCTCCAGGAAACTCTGAAACGAGTACAGTCCATCGCGCTGGTTCACGAACGGCTCAACCACGAGGAAGATTTGGACCAGTTGGATTTTCAAGAATACGCCGAGGCGCTCAGTCGCGACTTATTTTACTGTTACCGCGCTGATTCGGACTTGGTGCGCCTGCGGTTCGATCTGAGTTCGGTCGCGCTTGGATTGAGCCAGGCCATCCCCTGCGGCTTGATCCTCAACGAACTGGTCACCAACGCTTTGAAGTATGCATTCCCCGCCGGGCGCACAGGAGAGCTTCGTGTGGCCCTCGCCTGCGATGAAAATGGTGTCGTGAAGTTGACAGTAGCCGACAACGGCATCGGTTTACCTCCTGGCTTCGTTTTTGCGAATTCAAGCTCGCTCGGGCTCCGCATCGTGAACATCTTGAGTCGCCAACTAGGGGGAACCATGGAGCACGCCTCCGCGGGCGGCACTACATTTTCCCTTACTTTCCAAAGACTTACGCCACAGCCCATACCCCGGCCGCCTCGTATGGAAACTCGCGGCTGGAATAAAACCCTTGTCTCTTCAGCAAGTTAGCATCTAGTATCGGGTCTTGGAAAGCGGCGCCCTAGAGAAAACGGGCAACTCACCGGCGGTACCTAAGGTTCCTGGAGACTACCGCCGATATTTGGACTGGTATGCAGATCCAGATCGACGCCTTGCTGTGGATTCTCCTGCCTGTCTTTATCGCAGGTGGCTCAGCCTTGCTCTCTTTTTACATCATGCAGGCACGCATGGAAGTCGCCCTCGCCAAAGAACGCGAGCATTTGGCCGAAGCGCGCGCCGAGATACGCACCCAGAAGAGCACTCTCGAAGAGCGTGTCCGGTCAACCGAGCAGGAAACCCGCGGGAAAGCGCTCGACGAATTTATGCAGGATTTTCGTGTCGAGGAGCGGCACTACTTCCGGGAGAACAAGCTGGAGGCCGGCCGCCAGAAATCCATGATCCTCCAGGAACGCCTATATTTCCGTAACCTCCCTCTTTCCAATTGGGTAGAGCACGAAATGGTGGTCGAGCAGGACGGCGCCGAGCTGCAGCACATCGCGCAAGGCTGCTCCGTTTTCACCACCAAGGCTCTGCCACAAGACCAAAAAGCTGGCGTATCTCGTTTGCTTGAGCAAGCCGCCGCCGCAGCCTCCTCCACCGCCCGCTTGGCCGCGGCCCTTAACGACGCCGCCGACTAACCTGCCTGCCCACGCCTGATCCTCCAACCGGCCAAACGCCGTGTCAACCAAATCCCGACGACCCTCGTCCAGAAGATATGATGGGCGTCATGGCCGAGCGCCTGGAGGCCAATCTAACAACGCTGGCTGACACTCGCGAGTTCGGGTCCTGGATGGCCTCCGAGCAAAAGCGTGTCTTTCTGCTCTGCCGGCGCATGTTGCAGGATTTCGAGGAGGCCGATGCCGCCACCCAGGATACGTTTCTCAAAGCCTGGCAAGCGCTGAAAAAGCCCGAATCCAAGGGCCTGGACGATGCGGGAAAATGGCTAACACGCATCGCCGTCAATACCTGCCTAGACCGGCTGCGATCCCGCCGCTGGCAGTTCTGGCGCAAGCGGCCGAACCCGGAAGACGAGTCGGCTATCCTGGCGCTCGCGCGGGCGACCAGTCCGAACGCGGAAGACCGCGTCTTTGCCGGCCAGATTGCTCAAAGACTGGAACGGGCCGTCGGAAAACTCAGCCTCCGGCAGCGCTCGGCATTTACTTTGAGGCATTATGAAGATCGGAGCTTGGCGGAAATCGCCGAGCTTCTGGATTTAGATGTTGGTACGGTGAAAGTACATCTGTTTCGTGCCATCGAAAAGCTTCGGGAGGAGCTGCACGATCTGTACTTTCGAGATGGGAAGAAAAATGAAACACTGGACGGAAATTGATTTTCAATATTGGCTGTACGGCCTGAAGGATCCAGACCAACACCTGGATGAATGTCCGGAATGCCGCGGCGAACTGGAACGGCTCAGGCTCACGCGCGAACAGATCACCACCACACCGGCACCGGCAGAGGAAGTTTCGCCGGAATTTTTGGCCGCCCAGCGCCGGCGCATCTATGCCAGGCTCGAGCAGCCGCTCCGGAATCCGCTCCTGATGCGCTGGGTTCTTTCGGCTGCGATGCTGCTGCTGATGATCGCCAGCATAACCTTCCAGCAGTTGCACAAAACACCACCCGCCATATCCGACGAACAGCTGTTTCGCGACCTCTCCAGCATCGAGCAGAGTGCCGAGCCCAAAGCGATTCAGCCGATTCATAATCTCTTCGAGGAATAATGGCCCGCCGCTCGATCCTATTGATGTTACTGTGGAGCGCCTGCCTGTTCGCGCAGATGCCCAAAGGCATTTACGCCTGGTGGGGCCGCCCGGAAATCATCAAAGACCTCAACCTTACGCCGTCGCAACGGCAACAAATCCGCGCCACTGTGCAGCAGTATCGCGCTCACCTGCTCAACGTGCGCAGTGAAGTGGACCGTGCCGATCAAGAATTGGCCGAACAGTTCAATCGCGAGCCGATCGATCCTGGGAAAGCCAACGATGCCATTGAGCGGCTGGTGGACGCGCGCAGCGATCTCACGCGCACCCTCACGCAGTTAAGCCTCAAGCTGCGGCTGGTGCTTAGCGAGCAGCAGTGGCAGGAGCTGCAGCGCCGCCGTCCCGGCCAAGCCCCTTCCCAAGGCGAAGGCGCGCAGCAGCAGCCCGAATCTCCGGCACAGAAATAATCCGCGCGGCGTCGCGGCTGCCGCTACTTCAAACCTGCAAGTACACCTGATCGATCTTGGCCGCCAGCACGAAATCGCTTTCGGTCAGCCCACGAATCTTGTGCGTGTAGATCTGCACATCCACCTTGCCCCAGGCCAGGCACAGATCCGGATGATGGCCCTGCTGTTCAGCCAGCGCGCCTACACGATCCACAAAATCCAAACCCGTCTTGAAATCCGGAAACACAAAACTTTTCGCGAGGTGGTGCTCCTCGATAATTTTCCAATCGGGCAGTTGTTCGGCAAACGGCGCGAACTCCGCGCCTTGGAGCGGCGGCACGCCCCCACGGCACGGCACGCAATTCTTCTCGGCCAGTTTCGTCATCCGATACCCATGTTAGATTCCATGAAGTACAATCACTACAACGACCGCGGATGACCACTTCGTAACGATGAAGCGTCAAACGGGTGCGCGCACGCCTAAGAGTAATTCTGATCTAAGAACATGTCAACTGGGCCGACGAGAGCTCGTTCCGTGGATACCGCTACTCCCCTGCAGTATGTGAAAGGCATCGGGCCGGCGCGAGCGGAGATGCTGGAGCGCAAGGGCCTGCTCACGCTGGAAGACTTGCTTTTGTATGTTCCGTTCCGTTACGAGGATCGAACTAACGTCAAAAGCATCGCGCAGCTGGCGCCCGGCGAAATGGCCACCGTGCTCGCCGAGGTCAAATCCGCCCACCTGGCCGGCTTCCGCCGCCGCAACCTCGGTTTGTTCGAAGCGGTCTTCACGGATTCGTCGTCCGAGCGCCTGCGCGCCAAATGGTTTCATGGCGGTTACCTGGTCGACCGGCTTACGCCCGGCCTGAAAGTTGCCTTGTACGGCAAGATCGAACTGGATAGTTACTCGGGCGACCTGCTCATCATGCATCCCGAGTTCGAAATATTGACCAGCGACGACTCGGATCAGGAGGCCGGCTTGCACACCGGCCGCATTGTGCCTGTCTACGAAGCGGTCGACAAGATCACCACGCGCGTGTTGCGCTCCATTCTGCACCGCATTCTGGGCTCCATCGAGCCGCTCGAAGATCATGTTCCGCAAGCGATCCGAGCCAGCCTCAAGCTTCCCGATCGCTGGACCGCCGTTCGCGCGCTACACTTCCCCGAGCCGGACACCGACTTCCGTTTGCTGAACGCTTTCCGCACGCCGGCGCAGTGGCGCCTGATTTTCGAAGAGTTTTTTTGGCTGGAGTGCGGGCTGTCATTGAAGCGCAATAAAGCCCGATTGCAGCCCGGCATCGCATTTGAACTGAACGACCATATTCGCGAACGAATCAAGGCCATGCTGCCCTTCAAGCCGACCGGCGCGCAGAAGCGCGTTTTGAAAGGGATCGCCGAAGACATGCAGGCGCCGCACCCCATGAGCCGGCTTTTGCAAGGCGATGTCGGCAGCGGGAAAACGCTGGTGGCAGCCGAGGCCGCCGTCATTGCGATTGAAAATGGATATCAGGTGGCTGTGCTGGCGCCTACGGAAATCCTCGCGACCCAGCACTCGCTGTATTTCAAGAATCTGTTCCGCAAGATGGGCTACGTGGTCGCGCTCGTTACCGGATCCGCTTCGCCGCGCGAGAAATCGCAACTGAAGAAGCTCGTCGCCGAAGGCTTGGTGCATATCGGCGTAGGCACGCACGCTCTGCTGGAGGAAGACGTCGAATGGAAAAAGTTAGGCCTGGCGATCGTCGATGAGCAGCACCGCTTTGGTGTCATGCAGCGGCTTCAGCTTGCTTCCAAGGGCCAACATCCAGACGTGCTGGTGATGACGGCTACTCCCATTCCGCGCACATTGGCGCTGACGATTTACGGCGATCTCGACATCTCGATCATCGACGAAATGCCTCCGGGACGAAAGCCGATCGAGACCCGGCATGCCACCGAAGATCACATTGAAGGCGTCTACAGTTTTCTCAAAAAGCAAATTGCCGCGGGACGCCAGGCCTACGTGGTTTATCCCGTGATTGAAGAGAACGAAGCGCTCAAAGCCGCCGAAAAAATGTATCAGCATCTATCGGAGCGCGTGTTTCCCGGCGTGCGCATCGGATTGTTGCACGGCCGTCTGAAGACCGGCGAAAAAGAGGCCGTTATGGAAGCTTTCCGCCGCGGCGACGTGCAGATCCTGGTATCCACCACGGTGATCGAAGTCGGCGTGGACGTGCCGAACGCAACCGTGATGGTGATCGAGCAGGCCGAGCGTTTCGGACTCGCGCAATTGCATCAGCTGCGCGGCCGCGTGGGCCGGGGCGCCGAGCAGAGTTATTGCATTCTGGTTACCGGCAAACTGGGCGATGCCGCGCGCGAGCGCATTCGCACCATGGTGGATTCGAGCGACGGCTTTTATATAGCCGAGATGGATCTGAAGCTGCGCGGACCGGGCGAATTCTTCGGAACCAAACAGTCCGGTCTGCCGGCGCTCAGAATCGGAAGCATCATCCGCGATCAAGATGTCCTGGAAGTGGCGCGCAGCGAAGCGCAGGCGTTCATTGCGAATCCGCCCTCGCCTGCGGAGTTTCGCGACGCAGTCGATTACTTGCGTCACCATTGGCAGCGGCGTTACGCCCTCGTACAGGTGGGCTGATTGCGCGTGATCGGAGGGGAGTTTCGCAGCCGCCGGTTAAAAACTTTGCGAGGGCTGGAGACGCGTCCAACGCCGGACCGGCTGCGCGAATCTTTGTTTAACGTGCTAGCGCCTCGCATTGCCGATACCGTTTTCCTGGATGCCTACGCCGGCACAGGCGCAGTCGGTATTGAGGCGCTGAGCCGTGGCGCACGGCGGGCAATCTTGGTCGAGAAAAATCGATCGGCCGCGGCCCTGATTCGCGAAAACCTGTCAGCACTGGGCTTGGAAAGCCGCGCCGAGGTCTTCGTCAGCAAAGCCGTGCCAGTGCTCGAACGAGTGAGCGCCGATATTATTTTCCTCGATCCACCGTACGAGCTCGAGAACGAATATCCCGCCGCACTCGCCGTTCTGGGCAGCTCGGCCGCCGGACTGGTTATTGCACAGCACTCAACGCGCCTGGCGTTGAAGCCCGACTACGGCTGTTTGCGCAGGTATCGCGAATTGAAGCAGGGTGATAATATCTTGAGCTTCTATTCGTCCACCAGCGTCCAGGACCGGCCGGGATTATAAGTCGAGATGGGCGGACCTGTTTTGCCTTGCTGCGGTCCTAAATCTTTTTCGTAGACAGCCCCATCCTGATTCACGATGAAGGTGTGAATGCCCGTGACGCCGTACGCGGCCGGCCAAGCCACCAGCCCAAAACCACCAGCCAAGCGGTCTTTCATCAGGTAGCTATGCTGCCCGCCGGGCGCATCCGGTCCCTGCGCCGTAAGAATGCTGAAGTAATAGCCGTGATACGCCTTGCCGTGCTGCTGGGCGTTCCAAACCGACTGGGCAAACTGCTTGGGAACCAGCGGAGCGGGGGTTCCTTCCCAATATAGGCCATCCTGCTTTCCGGGCGAGCTAAGAACGTGGCGGGCGTACTCCGTCGGAGTAGAGCCACGATCGGCGTACTCTTTTTGTGCTTGCACGTAGCCGGCGCAGACCTCGATGGCGTCCAGTTCGTTCGCGCCCACGCGGCGTACGTGCATTTCCACAGCTCCCGCCGACGCATCGAAGCCCCATTTCCCGTTGGTTCGAACTAATGGCACCGGAAATGGCCAGTCTTCAGGCCCCACTGTGAGGAGCGCCCGGTTCGGATTTCTGCTATCCATCTCAACCTTGTGCTGTTGGGCCGCCAGCTTGGCGAACTCCGCCCGCTCGGCCTGGTCTTGCTGTGCATTGCCGGACGTGAGGATCTGCTGTCCTTGCGAGCCAAAGAGCGCGCGCATTTGCGCCGTGTCATTGCTCCGCGCAGCCTGGATCAAGGCGTCCGACGCAGCCTGAGGAGAATCGAAAGTTTGCTGCGCGAAAGACCAAGCCGGAAGCGCGAGCGCCGCGGCAAAAGTTACCAGTGCGGTTCTTGTTGATCGCATAAGCACTCCTCTCCTAGCGGCTACCGCCGCCCTCCTCCACCACCCCCGTGGAAACCTCCGCCGCCACCACCGCCGAAGCCTCCACCTCGGAATCCGCCGCCACCGCTTCCAAATCCGTGGTCGCTCTCGATGCGCGTCTGGCCGCCATTATGGATACCTCCAAAGGCGCTATGAGCGTTGCCGGAATTGCGTTGCTCGAAACCGGGGCTGCCGAAACGCTGTGCCGGAGCCCCGCGGGCTTCTGGCGCTTGGCGGAAACCCTGCTGCGCACCGCCGAAATTACCACGCGCCGCAAAATTGCGCTCAGCCGCGGCGCCGCGGACCGCTCCCGCGCCCCCATAGCGGTTCGCCACCTCACGATTGGCATAAGGCACGCCGATCCGATGCTCCGGATTGTGGGCCCACACCGACGTTCCGCGCAAACCTGCTCCATGGAAATCGCGGAAGCCGAAGCGATGGAAGAACGAGTTGTTCACAATGATGGTGCCGCCGAACCAGTTCGGTCCCCAGCCCCAACCGCCCCACCCCCAGCCGCCCCAGCCGCCGAAAAATCCGCCAATGTAGATGCCGGGGCCAAACCCGAATCCGACATCAATGCCCGGATACCAAACCGGAGGATAAGCCCCCCAGACAGGCGGACCCCACACCCAATATGGATTGTACGCGGGCACGTAAACCACATCAGGATTGGTAGGCTCGATTTGAATGGCGGTTTGTCCGTCCTGGGTTTGAGTGGTGACGTTCTCTTGCGGCGTGGACTGGAGTTTGCCGTTCATCTGGGCTCTTTGCCGCATGCGTTGCACGGCGCTCATGACGTCGGCTTGCTGCGCCAGAAACGCGTTGCCCAGGTCGGTTGTCCAGCGGATATCCGAGTTCAGGCGCGATAAAACATCGGGAAACACTACCAGCGTCTGGATACTGGGATCCCAATTCTGGTGCTTAGCCGCATCCAGCAGCGCCTTCCCCCGCAAATTCTGGTTCTGTTGCAGCCATTGCTGCGCTTCCACCACTTCGAGCGGATACGTGGACGCCACCAGAATTTGGCTGAGGATATTGTCGGGGTACAACGCGACCGGTGCCACCAGGTCGTCTAGCTGCTGGGGCTGCAGGGGTTGCGCGGGCGGGGGTTGGGGAGCCTGCTCGGGCGGAGGTGGTGCCTCCTGCGCTATAAGAACTCCCGGCGCCGCAAGAAATATCGGCAGCAGGAACAAAACGGCTGATCGCGCGACCCAGTGACGCTGCATATGTCACCTCTGTCACCATGGATGAGGTTCGCAAGCGTTTGGTTGCGAGGAAGTTCGGTCAACTCATGGGATTCCAGACGAACTGGCCGTCTTTATTGATGTAGCCTTCGCGGTTTCCCAGCCAGACCGGAGCGATGCCGGCGCGGAACTGTCCGGCCCCTGGGAATTGCGGATTGATGGCCCATTGGCCCGATTTGTTGATGTAACCGAGCTGCGGCCCAACGGCCATCAGTGCGAGCGATTCCGAGTAAGGATCGGCCAAATCATATTGCGGCGCGACGATCAGTTTTCCGGATTTATTGATGAATCCCCAATGACCGCCCAACTGGACCGCAGCGGAACCTTCGACGAACGGCCGGGCTCGATCGAACTGCGGCTGAATCGCCAGCTTTCCCGATTTATTCATAAAGCCATACTTGCCGTTGACTACGACCGGATAAAGATTAGGTGACGCTGCGGTAGCCCACCAGGCGATACCGATCCCGATGAGGGCCAGCAGAATCGCGCCTGATAGACCGATGTTGGCTGTGGGCAAAGTGTGTATCACAGGATTCCGGAAAGTATTTATAAGAGCGGCTTTTCTCAACGGGCTATCGATCACTGCGGAGGAGCAGCAGCGGCACCGCGACCAGGAAGGATGGTCCGGTGGCGAGTGGAGCGGTCTGTGCAAGAAGCAGCGGAATGGGAAGCGCAACGCCAGGAGCTACTCGCATCTGCTGCTGATTGCGCGCCGCCGGCTGCGGTCCTCAGACTGGGGCCTGGATATAATTCCCCGGCACTGCGGATAGAGGATATACCCCCTATTCTCCTGATGGTGCCCCCAGAGACTCTACGCTCCCAGGTCGCTGCCGGACGAGGACGGTAGAGCATCTGCGAAGCTCAGCTTCGCTATCACTAAGCGCGGGATCGCGAGATTCGACGAGCTGCCGGACCGGGCTCGCGCCTATCTAGAATTTCTGGAGGAAAAAGCCGGAGTCGAAGTGGGCGGGATCTCCACCGGCCCGGAGCGTAATGAAACCATCATCCGGGCCGGTTTGCCTGAACGATCACTGGGCTAACGGACTTACCGGCGTCCGCCGCCGTGTCCACCGCCACCGCCACGGGCTGCACCACCACCGCCACGGACCCCGCCGCCACCGAATCCACCACCGCCACGGACTGCTCCGCCGCCGTAGGCGCGACCACCGTAGCCGTATCCGCGGTAACCGTACCCGCCGTAACCGTAGCCTCCGTAACCGTAGCCTCCGTAACCGAAGCCGAGGCCGACTGCCGGATAGCCATACCCGTAACCGTAATACGGCGGATAGTAGCCATAAGGCGGATACGCATACGGGTAACCGTACGCATACGGAGAAGCGTAGGGCACGCCTGCCCCGACCCCTACTCCAAACCGAACCTGGGCCTGCGCCGGGGCCGGCGTCAGCATGAATAACAGCGCAATCACCGCTAATGCTGCAAAACGAAATCTTTTCAT
>Ga0182024_10011278_pt1 | contig 17986 bp, 14 predicted proteins | sample P32metaG_FD_120480 | JGI IMG/M metagenome (GOLD analysis project Ga0182024, IMG submission 120480) | Permafrost microbial communities from Stordalen Mire, Sweden - P3-2 metaG (Illumina Assembly) | ecosystem: Environmental > Terrestrial > Soil > Wetlands > Permafrost | place: Sweden: Stordalen... | reverse complement strand
TCGACATTCGCTGAAATCGGTGGGCATGGGGATTTGAAGCGCTTGCTCGACACCGTCGTCGAGCACTCGCATATGAACAACGAAATTTACGATCGCGTGGGCCTGGCACCGCCGCGCGGCATTCTGTTTGTGGGACCGTCCGGCACCGGCAAGACGGCGATGGCGCGTGCGCTCTCGGGCGAAAAGCAAATTCCGCTAATAGCCATCGACGGACCGCAACTGTACTCCAAGTGGCTGGGCGAATCCGAGCGCGCGCTGCGCGAAGTTTTTAAGAAAGCCCGGCGCGCTGCACCGTGCATATTATTTTTCGACACCATCGACGCGCTGGCGCCAAAGTTCGGCGCTGATCATCTCGGCTCCGACATTTACCAACGGATTCTCAGCCAACTTCTGCGCGAAATCGACAATTTGCGCGATGTAAAGGGCGTGCTCCTCTTGGCGGCGACTAATCGCCCGGAGCGCGTGGAACCTGCGCTCTTGCGCAGCGGCAGGTTTGACTATATCCTTCCGTTCGCCAAACCCGGCGTCGCGGACCGTGCGGCGATTTTGCGTCTTTGCAGCAGGCGAGTGCCGCTTGCTTCCGATGTGGACCTCGATGAGTTTGCCTCCCGGCTGGATGGAGCAACGGGCGCCGATATCGAAAGCCTGTGCAAGAAAGCAACTTTGCTGGCGATTGCAAAATACGGAGACGGCGGTCAGGCGGCGGATTTTGTGGTGCGCCGAAGCGATTTTCAGTCGGTATTGGATTCCCATCGCGGTAGCCCCGGTTCGCTGAGAGATTCGACCGCACGGCCTGGCAATGCCGGGGAATTTACCCTGGCGGCGCATATCCATTTAGATGAAAAAGAGGATCGATCATGAGCTATACAGAACTTACTGTGTGGACGCGCGGCATCATCATGGACAAGGAGGGCCGCGACATCGTTAATTCCATCGGCGCTTCGGCCCGCACCGAGGGCAAGTTTTCCCAGTCCATGGAAAATTACGTGGACAACCCGGACCGCACCAACGCGCCCACGCGCAAGTATTGCCGCGTGAGCGACAGCGTGATTGAAAACGCGCTGACTTATGAGAACGAGCATCCCAACATTGTGGTCCTCGTGGAAGGCACCATGGTCAAGGGCTGGGACTACATGCGCGGAATGCCTGCGGGCGGAACGCTGGTGATCAACACGCACTACACGCCGGAGTACATGATCCGCTTTGTTCCCGGCGCCGAGCGTTTGTCGCAATTGGTATGCGTTGACGCCGCCAAGCTGGCCGATCACAAGTGGCTCTACTATCGTCTGGGCGAACTCGGCCTTGATCGCCTCTCGACGGAAGGCGCTGCCGAACGAAGCAAAGCGGTTGCTCCGGACATTGCCGCACCTCTGATCGCCGCTGTGGTGAAAACCACTGGCATCGTCAAAATGGAAACCATTGAACCAATGATTGCCAATAAAGCGGCCTTCCACGCGGCGCTCAAGGAATTGCACATCATGCCGCTGAAGCCGGTTGCTGCTTAGTTTAAAAATTTGTTGAGGGGTTAAAAATAATGTCGACTAAAGGTACACACATTCCCGATTGGCTGAACGTGCCGTTTGCCGGAATTACGCCGGCTCCGTCACAGGAAAAGGGCCAGGATCTTTTCCCCACGGGCAACTGGCGGGCTATCCGCCCGGTCTACCGGGACAAGCTGCCGCCCTGCAACAACGCCTGCGGCACCAATGAAAAAATTCAGGGCTATCTCGACCTGGTGAAGCGCGGCAAGTATATGGATGGCTACGCGCTCATCAAGGAAGACATGCCGTTCCCGTCGGTCACGGGCCGCGTGTGTTATCACCCCTGCGAGCAAGCCTGTAATCGCGGGCAGTACGACGAAGCCATCTCGATCCGCGCGGTCGAGCGGTTTCTTGGCGACCTCGGACAGGCTCTGGCGAAAGACGTGGTTAAGGCCGGGCCATCCAACGGCAAGAAAGTTGCCGTCATCGGTTCCGGCCCCGCGGGCCACAGCGCCGCCTATCAATTGGCGCGTATGGGCTACAAGGTAACTATTCTCGAGAAATCGCCGAAGGCCGGAGGACTGAATCGCGGCGGCATTCCCGATTGGGTTCTGCCGCAGGCGGTGCTCGATCGCGAGATTCAACGCCTCATGGAGCTGGGAATTGAGATCAAGACCAACGTCGAAGTCGGCAAGGACGTCACGCTGGACGATCTGAAAAAGAATTACGATGCCACCGTCTTCGCCGTGGGCCTCACCGAGTCCAACAGCGCGAAAGCCGAAGGCGAGAATAAAGCCGGTGTGCTTTACGGGCTGCCGTTCCTGCGCGACATTGGCATGGGCACATCCAAGGTAAAGCTTGGGCCTCGCGTTGCCGTCATTGGAGGCGGCAACACCGCCATTGATTGCGCGCGTGAAGCTTTGCGTCAGGGCGCGGTCGAAGTAACCATGATCACCATCGAGGGCAACCCCCAGGAAATGCCTGCCTCTCCGGAAGACCTACATGACATGATGGAAGAGGGTGTGGAGTTGATCCACGGCCTGGCCATGACCGCCGTGCTGGGCGAAGGCAAAGTCGAGGCCCTGCAGCTGCATCCGGCGCGCTTTACCGGCAAGATCAACGCATCGCCGATTGCCATCGATCGAGAGGCTCCTGCTAAGAAATTTGCTGTGGACAACGTGATCATCGCCGTGGGGCAGAGAGCGAAACTCGATTGGATGCCCGCGGAGTACAAGACCGAGCGCGGCACCATCAAGATTGACGAGTTCGGCCGCATCGGCAACAGCAACTTTTTTGCTGCGGGCGATGTGGTGCAGCTTGGGTCCGGCCAGCCACTGATGGTGGTGAACGCTGTCGGTGACGGCAAGCGCGTGGCATTCAATCTGAACAAGGTCCTGAACAACATTCCTCTCGAACCGCGCACGGTTCCCATCGATGTGATTGTGGAGCTTGGACGCATGAACATGACCTATTTCCCGCACTTCCCGCGCGTCAAGCAGGGCATGCTGGCGCCCATGGCGCGCAAAAGCACGCAACAGGAAGTGATCCTGGCGTACTCGGAAGAGGAAGCCAGCGCGGAAGCGGCACGATGCTTCAGTTGCGGTACGTGCAACGCTTGCGACAACTGCTATCTGGTCTGCCCCGAGCCTTGCATCGTGCGTTCGACGCGTTCGAACGGCCTTTACAAGATTCTGGTGGACTATTGCAAGGGCTGCCGCGTGTGCATCGAGGAATGCCCGACCGGGTGCCTCGAAGGCGTGCCCGAACTCGATTTCGATACCGGTGTGGTTCGAATGGACACGGCCTTCGCGATTTCGCAGGGGTTGCATGGACGCCAGGCGGACGAGTTGTTGCATCTGTCCGACCGTCCAGCGAAGAGCGTTTAGGTTGCAGTTGTGTAGCGCCCGCCTTCAGGCGGGCAATTTGGAGACACCAGATGCCCGCCTGAAGGCGGGCGCTCCACAGGCGGGAATCGAGTTGTCACATAGGCTGAAGCCTGTGCTATTGATCTGGGACGAGCAATTGCAGCGTCCGCCATTAGGCGGACCTCACGGAGTGAGACATGGCAACGCTTGTAGCGGGGAAAAAGAAGACTGTACGAATCAACGGCTGCGTGGCAGCGGCGCAGGCAGCCAAATACGCGGACGTGGACGTGATCACGGCCTACCCCATCCGGCCCTACACGGCGACCATGATGGCGCTGGCGCAAATGGTGGCCAATGGAGAGCTGGATGCCGAGTACATCGTGGCGGACAGCGAGCATTCTCAATTGAGCATCGCTCATGGCGCATCCTCCAGCGGCGCGCGCGTGTTCACCGGGAGCTCGGGCGTTGGTGTGCAATATGGCTACGAGCTGTATTCGCCGATCTCCGGCAGCCGCATGCCCGTGCAGATGATGATCGCAGACCGCACGCTCGATCCCCCGGGCGATTTCGGCTCGGAGCACACGGACGCGCTCTCGACGCGCGATATGGGCTGGCTGATGGGCTGGTCGTGCGACGCGCAGGAAGCGTTCGACAATCACATCATCGCCTACCGCATCGGCGAGGACCCGCGCGTGCTGTTGCCGCAGATGGTTTGCCAGGATGGCTTCTTCGTATCGCATATCGTGTGCGACGTCGATTTGCCCGATCAAGGACAGGTGAATGAATTCCTGCCGCCCTACAAGCATCCCTACCCGCTCGATCCGCGACACCCCGTGTCGCACGGCCCGCAGATCATGCCTGAGCAGGGGCCGCCGCTGCAGCTGGAGCGCGCGCGCGCCATGGAAGGTTCGGTGGCGGTGATCGAACAGGCTCACGAAGAATTCTTCAAAATTTTCGGACGGAAGTATGACCCCTGGATCGAAGAATTCATGACCGAGGACGCCGACGTTGTATTCTTTCTGCAGGGCGCGCACGGAGTGACGGCGCGCTATGCGATCAAGCACATGCGCGAGCGCGGCGCGAAAGTGGGCATGGTGCGTTTGAAGACCATTCGGCCCTATCCGACCGATCGCGTGAAGGATGTTCTCAGCAAATTCAAAGTCGTCGGCGTGATCGAGACCAACATGGGCCTGGGCAGCGTGAGCAGCGGCGGTTCGCTCTACGCCGAGGCAGTTGCGGCAGTCTACGAAAGCCCCAAGCGCCCGCTGATCACCTCGTTCATGGCCGGAATGGGCGGCGAGGCCATCGTGCTGAAGGAATTTTACTGGATGACGCAGAAGATGCTGGAAGCGCAGAAGCGCGGCAGCATCGAGAAGCGCACCCATTGGGTTGGGTTCGAGGATTAATTCGTTTTAGAGGAATTGTCATTTTATTGATGCGACGGTCCGGAAGATTTGCATTAAAATAGCTGTGATGCAAGGATTCGGGGCCGCCATCTTGAGGAGCTGATATGTCCAACATTGAAATCGAACGACAGATTTTGCCGATGTTTGGCAGCCCGAATCAAGGGGCGCGGTTCTACAATCCTGAATTGCCGGCCAGCGAACCTTTTGTACCCGGCCACCGAACTTGCGCCGGATGCGGGCCGTCCATTCAATACCGCATGACCAGCAAAGCCTCCGGCGACAACACGATTCTGGTTGGGCCGACGGGCTGCATGTACGTCGCTAACAGCTCGTACCTGTGCACGCCCTACAATGTGCCCTGGGCGCACACGCAGATCGGCAGCGCCGGCAGCTTCACCGCCGGGATCGCCGCCGCCTACGAGGCCATGATCCGCAAAGGCAAGTACAAGGGCACGTTCCCCAACGTCATCTGCGAAGCGGGCGATGGCAGCGCCTCGGACATTGGCATCGGCTCGATTTCCGGCGCGCTCTATCGCAACCATGACTGCCTGATTATCTGTTATGATAACGAGCAATATGCCAACACCGGCATCCAGGCTTCCTCGCGCACGCCTTACGGCGGCATGACCACGTTTTCGCCTCCAGGCCCGAAAGTTCCCGAGGCCAAGACGCTCTTCCCCAAGGATCTGGCGCGCATGATGGCTGCTGGACATCCTCACTGCTATGTGGCCACTGCCAGCGTTGGCTACCCGATCGATTTGATGAATAAAGTGCGCAAGGGCCTGAATTTCAAGGGAGCTTCGTTCCTGATGGTCTACACTCCGTGCCAAAAAGGCTTCGTGTACGAGACGCCCCGCTCCATCGACCTCGGACGGTTGGTTGTCGAATGCGGCCTCTATCCGATCTGGGAGTGGGACAACAACAAGCGCGCCTATGACTACAGTTTCAAACCGCAAACCATGCGGCCGGTGTCGGAATACCTGAAGCTGCAGGGACGCTTCGGGCACTTGCATGCCGAGCACATCGCCACGCTGCAAAAGTTTGCCAATCAGCAGTGGGGCATGATGGGCGTGCAAATTCCCGATGCGTTGATCAAGGCTACAGACGCGAAAAATCTGGTGGCCATGGGCTCCGCGGAAGCAGCGGCGGCCGTGGCGGAGACCGTATGAGCACCACTACACCCAACGTACCTGTTGCGCAGGAAGCATACATCGTCAGCGAAGGCAAGAAGCGCGGCTCTACCCGTGAGGTTCGAGACGAGGCTGCCTTCGACCGCTACTACACCGTTTTGAAAGTGCATGGGGGCGACGCCAACCTTACCGACAACTGGCACACCAATGAAGTGTTCAGCCACATGAAGAATAATTTTGAAGGATACACCTTCGTTATGCGCACGCTGGAAGCCTGGGGCGCCGTTTTCCAGAACGATCACCGCGCCTATTACACGGCGGGCGGCCGCATATGGGTTTTGGATCTCGAGCCGGCCTCCGGTAAGAAGTCGAGATTGCCCGGCGCCGGCGACAGCGGCAAGAAGTAGCGTTCGATTGCCGCGCATCCTGCTGATTGACGATACGCCGGAGATTGCCGAACTGTTGTCGTATGCGCTGCGCGACCACGGCTTCGAGGTCTTCGCCTCCGGCTTCACGGACTCCATCAACGAATTGATCGAGGAGCAGCGCGCCGATGCGCTGGTGTTCGATTGCTCCGTGTACAACATGAGCGAGACCCTCTTTGACACCGTGCGCTACGACCCGGCTCACGCCGGGCTACCAGTTGTCATCATTAGTGACACGCCGGAAGAAGCGGACAAAAGCCTGCGCGCCCGCGACGCAAAAAAAGTCATGCTGATTCCCAAACCATTCACCGGTGCGCATGTCGCGCGTGCGATAAAGGAATTGCTCGGCCCTTAGTGGCATAGGCTTCAGCCTGTGGTTTTTGGACCTTGCAAGGACGAACCCCCGCAGGCTGAACATGCCGCGGAAAAAGTAGATAATTTTGTCATTCCGAGCGGAGCGAGGAATCTCTCCTGCTTTTAGCCACATGAAAAGAAAGAGAGATTCCTCGCTCCGCTCGGAATGACAAAAGGATTTGGAACCATTTCCGCAGCCTCAAGCCCGCGCCACCGCTAGAGAAGAGAGACGCATATGGCCTCCTGGAGCATGGACAACTGGCGCTACGTCGAGCGCCAGTCCGTAAGCGACCCCAAAGGGATGCAGTGGACCGTCGCGCTGATGGACATCCTCGGGCAGGAAGGCGATCCCGAGATGCCCAACAAGCTGCAGGAACTTCAATACTCCTCGGGAAGATTCTTCACCCTGATTTATTCCGCCAGCGGAAGCGTTGTCTGGGAACGCGGCCACGGCACGCTGCCCGAAGCAACCAAAATCTACGAGCGCCTGATCGTGGAAGTCATGGACGGCGTGCTCGATCCAACGCAACCCACATTTCGTGAAGACTTGGAAGATTAATCGAACTAGGCGCGTGCCTTTACGGGTTTCCGGTCATCCCGATCCGGCAGCTAGTTCGATGTGCTTGTCACCAATGGACTACTGAAATGTTTCGAACTCAGGTGCCTGGGCAACGAAGTAAAGTTGACCAGCATCTTTGTTTTTAAGCACCAGCACATTGCTCCACCCCTTTTTGCCCAGTAGCCAGGCAGGCTGCAAGAAAAGCCACCTCGATCGTTCCATGCTTGTAGAACCGCATTGCTGATGCGGTGTCCAACAATACGAGTGCGTTCAAGGAGGTTACCATGCGCAAAGTGAATTGGTTTTTGGGGGCATCGAAAGCCGTCGTTCTGGTGATTCTGTGCTTGCTCGCAGTTGGGATCAACAAAGCTCAAAAGGATGGTCAAAAAGAGGCAAAGATTAGTTTAAATCAGTGGCGACTCGGAGAGCCGATTCGATATGAAAATCTGACTGTGTTTCCCGTCTTTAGTCGGCAAACTGCTGACACTGCCAGCTTTGCCACGCTAGACGAGAGTTTGTCGACAGGCCAGGTGCTCATAACAGAGGGCGGAACCGACAGCATGTGGCGGTCGCGTGACGGGCACCCCGTCTCGATTCCGGAACAGCATGGCGCCTCCGTGAATCAGCTCGTGTTGGTCAATCACGGATCGAAACCCTTGCTCTTATTAGCCGGAGAACTGGTAAGCGGCGGCAAGCAGGACCGAATCATTGCAAAAGATCGAATTGTCCCGCCCGGAGCTGCGCCCTTACCGCTTGATGTCTTTTGTGTGGAGGCCGGTCGCTGGTCATCGGGTGCGCAATTTTCCGCGGGCCAGTTGATGGTGCATCCAAGCGTGCGCGAACAGGCCGTCGTAGTTCAAGAGCAAGCTATGGTTTGGGAGGCTGTCCGGAATGGCAATGTTGCTGCTCCCCCACCTCCTCCCGGAACAGCACAGGTTGCAGGATCACCCGGACAAACTTCACAAACCGTAACTGTTACGACCCAAGCGTTGGCTGGAGTAATCCAGACGGAAGCGCCAACCCAATCGTACTCGCGGATTTACAAGTCTGCAAAGGTAGGAGTTCCAATCGACACATTCACGGAAGAGGTTCAACGGCGTTTCGATCGCGCCACCGCAAAACTGAAAGGCGAATATGTGGTGGGCGTGGTCATTGCCTACGGCGGCGAGGTGGCCTGGAGCGATATATTCGCGTCGCCAATGCTATTTGAACGCTACTGGCCCAAGCTCCTGCGTAGTTATGTGATTGAGGCGTTGGAACGGCCGCACACCTTTGAGCAGCCCTCCATCGACGACGCACGCGAATTTCTGCAGCCTCTTTCCGGACACGAGAATGTGGAGACTGACCCCGGGATCTTTCGCCTGAAGCAGGTGACCGAGGGGAGATACGCTGAGATAGAATTGCAGGCGCTGCGGCCCGTGGAGATCACGTTACACGTGCTGAAACTTCACCGCGCGAGCTAATTCCTGGCGCGCGGGCATAGGTGGGCCGCTTGCCGGAATCCAGACGGCAAGCGGTCCCCCTTATTTTTCGTTTCAAGTCGGAGGAGCGGTTGACCGATCACTGAACTTTGAATAGTTCAGGCAGTGCATCGGCGGCGCGCCCCGTGGCGCGCGCCAGGCTTAGCTTCGCCACGTTGAAGGCGAAGACGCCGTTGATGTAGTCGAATTCGGCGTTGGTAACTTCTTCCTGGGCCTGCACGAACGTTACGTTGTCGATCACACCCACATCCACTTTTTGGCGTGTCAGCTCCAGGGCTTCTTTGTTTACGTCGACGTTCTTTTGCGCCACTTCCACCTGGCTCGCGGCGGCTTGCAAATCTAAATAGGCGCTGCGCACATCGCTCTCGATCTGGCCTTTCAAGTCGTCGTACTCGGCGCGGCGTTGGTCGAGCGCGGCATCGGCTTGCTGAATGTCTCCCTCGGCTTTGCCGCCCTGCCAGATGGGAATTTTCAGGCTGGCCGAGGCCGTGTATGTGGTCTGAAGTTGGCTTGGGTTTACGCCAATGCCGCCGTAGTCGGCGGTAGCACCGAGTGAAGGATAACGCTCGGCTCGGGCGGCCGAGTGGGCGCGTTCGGCGGCGCGCACCTGTGCGTCGGCGGCTTTTAAATCTGCGCGTTGCTGGAAAGCTTGCGCGAGCGCTGCTTCCACGGTTATCGGGGTTGCGGGTGCGAAGGGCACTTCGTCGGAGAGATCGTACTGATCGTTCGGCGGCAGGCCGATCATGCGCGCCAGATTTATCTTTTGTTTTGCCAAATCGTTTTTGAGGGAGAGCAAACGCTGCTGGTGCGTCAGCGCCTGCACCTCGTTGCGGTCGGCGTCCACCTTGGCAATAAGTCCCTGCCCGAACTGCTGCTGGCTCTGGTCGAACACAGCATTCGCGCTTTGCAGTTGCGCGTCTTCCGAAGCCATTCGGGCGCGCGCGGCAATCGTTTGCAGATAGGCGCCGCCCACCGCCAGCACGATCAGTTCGCGCGCGTCCTGCGCCGAATAGCGATTGGCCTTGGCGATGTCACTCGCTGCGCGGTAATTATTGATCGCGGCAAGATCGAAAATGGATTGCGACAGATGCGCGCGGAGATCGATGTAATTGAATGGGCCGATCACGGCAGGGATTGCGAAGCCTGGAAAATTGAAACGGAAACCTTCGGCACGCAGGTCGGTGGTTTGCACATTTTCGTTTATCGTGCCGTTGAGGTTGGGCATCAAGCCGCTGAGCGCCACTTTGCGTTGCCCCTCAGCTTGGCGCACGGTTTGTGTCGCGCCGGTCTGGCCCAGGTTAAATGCAAGCCCGCGCTCAATCGCTTCCCGCAAGCTCAGCTTTCCATTGAAGGGCATCTTTGCGACGCCGGGCGTACTGCCCGCATAGGCGCCTTGCACCTGCACGCTTGGACTGAGCGTGTTCACCGTGGCCGTGGTACTTGGTGCAGGCGCTTCGGAAGTTTTCACGCTGCCGCTGGATTGCGCGTTTCGCCCGGAGAGCGGAAGTTGCGCGGCTTGCGCGCCTGTCGTTTGTCCGGCCGGCGGACCGAGTTGCGCGAAGGCAGGCGCCGTGAAAATAAATGCCGTCGCGACGAGCGATAACGCGCCGCCGAAATACTTGCCGATAAGTTTTGAGAAAAATGGCGCTTTCGATTTTCCAAACATGAGACTCCCCTATAAGCCTGCGTGGCGAACTAAATTTCAGATCCTTTTGTAGCGCCCGCCTTCAGGCGGGCATCTGTGGATTCGCGGCGAATGCCCGCCTGAAGGCGGGCGCTACAACGCCTAGCTGAGCTGCTTTCTGAATCGCGAGATGCTGAGTGCCACGAGCACGATCGTGAATGCCAGGAGCGCCAGGAAATTCGGCCACAGCGTGCCGAATCCGCTTCCCTTTAACATTGCGCCGCGCGAAATGACTCCGAAATGTTGAATGGGATTGAATTGCGCCAGCGGCTGAAGCCACTTGGGCATCGCCTCCACGGGCGTGAACGCACCGGAGAGCGATGTCAGCGGTGGATTTACGAAAAAGAGCGTGAGCTGCGCCTGCCGCGCCGACTTGGTGAACGTGGCAATAAATGTGCCAATACTGATTCCGCAGAGCAGGCAAAGGGCCGCGGCGGCGATCACCAGAAAAACATTTCCGCGAAAGGGAATTCCAAATACCACCCGCATGATGCCAATGGCAAAAGTGCCCATCAGGCAGAGCAGCACGAAGAGCGGAAATAGTTTTGCGACGATAATCTGGGTCGTGGAAGCGGGAGACATCAACAACTGTTCGAGCGTCCCAGCTTCGCGCTCTTTCACAATGGCCGCCGCGGAAATCAGCGACCCATTGAGTATCAGCAGCACGCCCAGAATTCCGGTCACGATGAACCAGGTGGACTCCAGACCCGGGTTGTAAAGATACGCGGGATGGATCAACACCATGCCCAGCCGGCTGATGTTGGGCGAGGCAATCTCCTGAAATCGTGCGTGGATTCCGTCTCCCGCAAGCGTCTGGTTGTAGGAGGCAATCACGCCTTGCGCATATCCCTGGCCGATGGTGGCCGTGTTGGAATTCATTGCGTTGAGCAGCACCTGCACGGTGGTGGGCTTGCCGCGTTGCAAATCCCGCGCGTAGTCGTAGGGGATCACCAGCCCGGCGTCCAGAGTGCCGTTGGCGATTTTCTTGCTCATTTCATCCACGCTGAGATACGCGCCGCCGCTCTGGAAACTTTTGCTTTCAGTCATGTCGGCCACAAGCTCGCGGCTCTCAGGAGTCCTGCTGTCATCCACAACGCCCATCCGCAAATTGCTGACCGTCGCGTTTAAGGCGAATCCGAAAAGAAGTAATTGCAACGTGGGAGGCAGGATCAACGAAATGGCCAGCCGGCGATCGCGCAGAATCTGGCGAAATTCCTTGCGGATCAATGCAAACATGCGGTAGCCGAAAAATGATTGAATATTGTTCATGGATTAGTCCTTCAACTGCATGCGCCGCATATTGCGCCACGCAAGGATGTAAAAAATTGTGCCGATTACGGCAATCACGAGAACTTTTGTCCACACCGATGGCCAGCCTCCGCCAGCCAGCAGCGCGTCGCGCACGATCTCGATGTAGTAACGGCCCCATACGAAATTGGAAATCCAGCGAATGCCCACGGGAATATTTTGCACAGGGAAGAGCAAGCCGGAGAGCATGTACACAAGCAGAAATCCCGTGAGCGCCACCGCCTGCATCGCCGCCACCTGGCTGGGTATTACGGCGCCGATCAGGTTCCCGAACGTGGTCACGGTGAACATGTACAAAATCGTGGCCACCAGAAACGGCGTGGGATCGCCGGCAAAACGCAGCCCAAATCCCATGAATAAGATTCCCATCATGATGATCGCTTCCCCGGTTGCCACGATCATGAACGCGGCGATCTTGCCCAGCAGAAATTCATGTGCGGAAATATTCGAGACATAAACCTGAAGGATGGTTTTCTGCTCGCCTTCCTTGGACATGGCCAGCGTGGCGAGAAGCGGAGGAAATAACGACATGGCCATTACGAAGATTCCGGGGCCATAAAATTTCTGCGACGAACGGCTGGGGTTGTACCACAGCCGGATCGCGGCCGTGACGGGTTGCGGCCGCGTCGCGCCGGCATTTTCGGCGTTGTATGCGCGCACGATTTGCGCGGCGTCGCCGGAAATAATTTGTGCTGTGTTTTCATCCGAGGCATCGACCAGGATTTGCACCGTGGCGTCCTCGCCGCGGGCAATCTTGCGTCCATATTCCTCGGGAATGATCAACGCGCCGCGCGCTTTGTTGGACGCAAAAGCCTCTTCGGGCTGCTTGTCGGTGGGCCACGAAGCGACGTGGAAGCTGAGCGATTGCCGAAACTCGTCCACCAATTTCTGCGACGCCTGGGACTGATCGAGGTCCTGAACGATGATCGGGAGATCCTTCACGGTCAGCGAAATGGCGGTGGTCTGCAGCAGCAGCAAGATCACGGGAAGCAGCAGCGCCAGCGCCACCGCCAGGCGGTCGCGAAGCAATTGTGTTAATTCTTTTTTTGCCTGCGCAAAAATTCGCCGCATGATTTGCTCCTCTATCTCTTACTCTTCGGCGCCGATCTTGCCGTGCTCGCGGGCCTGCTCCACCACGCTGATGAACACATCCTCCAGCGAGAAGCGCCCCTCTCGCGCGCCAAGCACGTGAACTCCTCCCGCTTCGAGCCGCTGCGTGTTCTCGCGGATTCCAGTTTCCACTTCGCTATCCGTGATGATGTGAAGGCGCTTCCCGAAGAGCGCCACGCGCCAATGCTGCGTCTCGGATTTCAACAGATCGGTGGCGCGCTGCGGATTGTCCACTTGAAATTCCAGCAGATGTCCCCTTTGCTGCGCCTTGATCTCGCTGGGCGTCCCCTCCACGAGCAGTTCGCCCGCCACCATAAAACCCAGGCGGTTGCACTGTTCGGCTTCTTCCAGATAGTGCGTGGTCACCAGGACGGCTGTGCCCGAATCGGCCAGATGATTGATCATTCTCCAAAAAGCGCGCCGCGCCAGCGGATCGACGCCCGAGGTTGGCTCGTCCAGAAACACGATGCCGGGCTCGTGCATGATGGCGCTGCCGAATGCCACGCGCTGCTTCCATCCGCCCGGCAAAGTTCCGGTTACCTGCTTTTCCTTTCCTTCGAGTCCGGAAAAATCAAGCACCCAGCGTTCTTTTTCTTTCAGTTCTTCCGCGGGCACTCCATAGACTCCGCCGAAAAAATCCAGGTTCTCCACGATCGTAAGATCGTCGTAGAGAGAGAACTTTTGCGACATGTAGCCGATCTGTTGCCGGATATCGGTGGAACGAAACGCGCCCGTTTCGCCCGCAAGTTGCATTTTTCCGCCGCTGGACTCCAGCAATCCGCACAGCATCTTGATGGTGGTTGTTTTTCCCGCGCCGTTGGCTCCCAGGAGTCCGTAGATTTCTCCGTAGCGCACTTGCAGGCTTACGTCATGAACCGCAGTGAACGAGCCGAATTGTTTGGTAATATGCTCCGCGCCGATGGCGATCTGCCCGCGTTTGCCTTTATGGTCGTGGCGGGACGGAAAGGGCGTGTCCTTCATTTCCGGGCTGAGCGAACTGAGCGTGGTGACAAACGTGTTTTCCAGCGTAGGTTCATCCACGCGCACGTTATCGATTGAAATCCCTTCCGCCTTCAGCACCTCTTCCATCTTGCGCTGCGCGGCTTCCGGAGAATGCGACAGCAAATCCAGGCGGTCTCCAAAGCGCTGCACGTCGAAAATGGCTTCTTTGGGGCCGGCTACTTTCTGCAGGGCCAACAGGGTTTTGCGCAGATCGGGCGCGCGCAGTTCGATGCGCTTGGCGTGCAAATTATCGCGAAGTTCGTCCGGCGTGCCGACTTCCAGGATTTTGCCCAGATGAATCAGCGCGATGCGATGGCAGCGCTCTGCCTCATCCAGATAGGGAGTGGCGATCAGCACAGTGAGACCTTCGCCGGCGAGGTGAGCCAGCGTATCCCAAAATTCGCGCCGCGAAACGGGATCGACGCCAGTCGTCGGTTCGTCCAAAAGCAGAATGTCGGGTTCGGAAACGAGCGCGCACACCAGCGCCAATTTCTGTTTCATGCCGCCGCTCAACTGCGCGGCCAGGCGATTCGAGAAGCGGTCCATGTCAAACATTTTCAGGTAGCGGCCGCCACGCTCGGCGATTTCCGCCGGTGGAACTTTGCGTAAATCTCCGATGTAGCGAATATTTTCGGCCACGCTTAAATCGGGATAGAGGCTGAATGTTTGGGTGAGATATCCAGTTCGCGAACGCGCATCGCGCGCCGCCTTCCCGAAAATTTCCGTGGTGCCCTTGGTGGCTTCCATCACTCCGGCGAGAATTTGAAACGTAGTGGTTTTGCCCGCGCCGTCCGCGCCGATCAATCCGAAGATTTCTCCACGGTGCACTTCAAAGGAAATTCCACGCACGGCTTCCACGGCGCCAAAATTTTTCTCGAGGCCGCGAATCGCGATGGCGGCCCCTGGCGTGGCGCCGCTCCGCGCCAGAAGATCTTCCCGGCCCGTCGAGACAGTGCTCATTGCGAGGCCCGTTTGTGCGCAGGCCATGCGCTGCCGCTGGTCAGAACTTCGCCGTCCGCGGGCATGCCTGGTTTTGCGAAGCCGATCCCTTGCGTCAATTGCACCTTCACGCCCACCACCTGCTTGACGCGGTCGTCGCGGAAATAAGTATTTTCGGGAGTGAAAGTGGCCTGTGGGTCAATTCGCAGAACGGATCCGTCCAGCGCCTGATTGGAATTGGAGTCCAGAAAAATGTGCGCGGGCTGGCCGATTTTCACTTTGCCGATGTCGCCTTCGGGAATAAATCCGCGCAAATAAACTTTGGAGAGATCGAGTAGTGTCACTATGGCCGTGCCCGCCTGCACCACTTCGCCCGGTTCGGCGGCGCGCGTGAGCACGGTTCCAGAGAATGGCGCGAGCACGGTCAAATCGGCGCGATCGGCTTCCGCCGATGCAAGCTGCGCCTGGGCCTCGCCGATCTCCGCCTTGGCTCCGGCGATGGTCGATTGCTGCTGCGCAATCTGTGCTTCCGTGCCGGAAACCTGGGCCACACGAATTTTCGGATTGTCCAGATTTGCCTGCGCCGTTTCCAGCGCGCCGCGAGAAGATTCCACTCGGCGCTGCGCGGCTGCCACGGCTGCCGCTTGCTGGTCGGCTTGCACTTCGGCCTGCAGCCCTTGTTGCGTTGAGGCTGCGCCGGTTTTGGCAAGCCGCGAGTAAGCATCGCGGTTGAATTCGGCGAGACGCAAGGCAGCTTGTTGCTGCACAAGGTCAGCCTGCGCGGCAGTCAAGTCCGCTTGCGCCTGCCGAACGCGGCCACCTGCATCCGTCGTCGACTGGGAGGTTTGCAACTGATTTTGGTGCAGCTGTTCCTGCAGAACGCCGATCTGGTCGCGCGCGCCCTGCATTTTTGCCTGCGCATCGGCCAGCGCCGCGCGCGCCTGATCTTCACGCGCGCGCACTTGCGCATCGTCCAGCCGCGCGATGACCTGTCCGGCGTTCACCGTATCGCCTTCTCGAACGGTTACTTCCAGAATTTTTCCGCTCGTTTTCGGCGACACGGCGGAATCGTCGCCTTCGATGCGGCCGCTGAGCGCGACAATACTGCCCGGCAGTTTTGGCGTGGCGAAAAATATTTCCCAGATTGCGATGCCGGCGACGATTACACCCACGATAATCAAAATCATCTTGACTCGCGAGCGAGGCTCCTGGTTTTCCACTGCCGGCGGCGTTCCGGGAGCGGGAGGCGGCGTGCGCTGCTCGGCGACAGGTTTCGCTTCAGTGATTGTACTGTTGTTCTTTTCATCCATGGTTTTTGCCTTGTCCCACTTTCTTCAAATACGCCAGCGAAAACTCCGCGACGTGCTCGGCGATGCGTTCCAATTGTGCTGGAGTGAGTTTCAGTTCCGGCTGTAGATGCATGAGCACTGGCCGTGAAAACGTGTAGAACAAGATTTGCCCGACGATGCTGTTGATGCAAAGCCGCGTGGTTTCATGATCGGGCGGCAAGCCAATAATATCGCTCACCGCTTTGCGCATGCGCTCATAGATCGGTCTCATGCCCTCGTCCACCACGCGCCTCATTGCGCTGGTGGGTTGCGACCATTCGTGCATCACCAGGCGAAAGTGCCAGTCCGGCCGGGTTTCGTTGCACAGGCTCATCAGCCGCGCGCGGATCACGTTGCGAATCGTCTCTTCGGGGGAAAGGCTGGAATCCATGGCCGCGGAAAGCATGGCGGATTTTCCCGCGCGCACGGATTGCCGAAGGACCTCCGTGTACAGCCCCATTTTGTCGCCAAAGGTGTAGTTCACCGCGGCCACATTGGCGCCGGCGCGGCGGCAAATCTCGCGGATCGTCGTGGCCCGGAAGCCATGCTCGGCAAATACATGGCCGGCGGCTTCAATCAGCTTCTCTCGCGTCAGGTCCGCCGTCTTGCGCTTCGGGCGTGTCGGGCGGGGAATTCGTTTTGAGGCAGGGCGTGGCATATCAAACATATGTTTAAAACATCTGTTTGAATTTGTCAAGGACAAAGATCGAGAGGCGCTGTATGCCCATCTCCGCCTGGGGAAATACGCGCTTTAGCGCCACGCCTGCTGCCACCAATTAGATTGCAAGATTGCCCGGAGGACTCATTGACGCCGCGCCCTAATTTGGATTGCAGAGGGAATCGTTCCTATTTGACACATTATTTTTTCCCGCGCGGAAATCGTTGTGCTTGAAACAACGGGTATGGGTCAGTATGATCTGCCAATCGTCCTGACCCTTGAGACCCAGCAAATTTTTTCCGTGAAGAGGCAGTAAATTCGCAGATGAAAAGAGGACCCGCCATGAGCGTTCACGAGCTGGATGGTAAGACGGGCCGCGACAATTCCAATCCGATTTCGCGGCGGGATCTTCTTTTCGGGATGGCGGCGCTGGGGGCTTCTGCCGTTCTGCCGGAATTCTGCCGCGCTGCGCAAACGGGTTCCGCAGCCGCGGCGCGTCCCTTTCGCATCGACACGCACCACCACTTTACCGTTCCCAAATTGCTGGCGGAAAGTGCCGCCAAGGGCGTCACGCAAGCCGGCCTGCAGGATTGGACGCCCCAAAAATCGCTCGATCAAATGGATAAAGGCAGCGTGGCCACGTCGATCATTTCGATCAGCGATCCCGGTGTCTGGTTTGGCGATAACACCGCGGCGCGGGCACTGGCGCGAGAATGCAACGAGTACGCAGCAAAATTGATCAAGGATTATCCAGGCCGATTCGGATTGTTTGCCACTTTGCCGCTGCCGGACGTCGACGGCTCCCTGCTCGAACTAGAATACGCCATGGATAAGCTGAAGGCCGATGGCGCTTGCATGCTTTCGAGCTATGGAGGGAAATATCTCGGCAACCCGTCCTTCGCTCCGTTGATGGAGGAGTTGAACCGCAGGAAAGCGGTTGTGTTCTGCCATCCTTACTGCGCGGCGTGCGGGACGCAGACTGTTTTGTCAGATGGGCAAAATCGCGGCGTGGAATTTGTTTTCGATACCACGCGCACCATTGTGAGTTTGCTGAGCAACGGCACGGTCACCAAATGTCCCGACATCCGTTTCATCTGGTCGCATGGCGGCGGCACGGTGCCGTATATTACGAGCCGCCTCACTGGCGTCGCGCCGCAACTGCCGAAAGGCGTGATCTACGAGTTGCAGAAATTTTATTACGACACGGCGCAGGCCTTTAATCCTTACACCCTGCCGTCCTTCAAGAAGCTGGTTCC
>Ga0182024_10011277_pt1 | contig 17987 bp, 14 predicted proteins | sample P32metaG_FD_120480 | JGI IMG/M metagenome (GOLD analysis project Ga0182024, IMG submission 120480) | Permafrost microbial communities from Stordalen Mire, Sweden - P3-2 metaG (Illumina Assembly) | ecosystem: Environmental > Terrestrial > Soil > Wetlands > Permafrost | place: Sweden: Stordalen... | reverse complement strand
TGCCGCCTGGCGACCGTCATAATTGCCGACGCAAAGGTGATCGAGGAACGTTACCTGCGGGTGTACGGACGCAAGACGGCGCTCATACCCTACGGGGCGAATATCCGGCTCGAGGACGAGGGCACGGAGAGGCTGAAGAAATTTGGGCTCGAGCCGCGGAAGTATGTGCTCTTCGTGGGCCGGATGGTGCCGGAGAATCGCGCCGACCTGCTGATCCAGGCGTTCCGGGCCGTGCCGCGGGCCAGCGGGGTCAAGGTGGCAATCGTCGGGGACGCGCCGTACAGCGAGGAGTACAAAAAGGAGTTGGTGGCGCTCGCGGACGACCGGATCGTCTTTACCGGGTATGCATTTGACGCCGCCTACCGGGAGCTGAGCAGGCATTGCCTCTTTTACGTGCTGGCGTCGGGTGTTGAAGGGACGCGGCCCGTGCTGCTGGACCAGATGGGATTCGGAAATTGCGTAGTCGTGCGGGACTCGATGGCGAACTCCGATGTGGTGGGCGAGGCGGGCGTGAAGTTCGAGAGTGCGCGCGAAACGGAGTCGCTCGCGGAAAAAATGAATTACCTGGTTGAGCACCCGGACGTGGTTGAGCAATACCGGGAAAAAGCCGTTGCGCGCGTAAAGGAAGCGTTCGGATGGGAGGCGGTCACGGACCGGTATGAGGAGTTGTTGCGGGAGTTACTCATTTGCAAATAGGGGCGACGGCGTGACCGCATCGGGCTTCAGACGAAGTTGTATTTGAAAATACAGATCAGCGCCCTGACGCCATCCCTCACCACGTCGATCTTTTTGCCTTCCGCGTAAGTGCGGCCGTAATACGAGATGGGCACCTCGTAAATGCGCACGCCCGCGCGGGCCACCTTCGCGGTAATCTCCGGCTCGAAGCCGAACCGGTTTTCCTCGATGCGGATGGATTGAATCAGGTCTCGCCGGAATACTTTGTAACATGCCTCCATATCGCTGAGGTTCAAATTGGTCGCCATGTTAGACAGGGCCGTAAGGAACCTGTTGCCAACGGAATGCCAGTAATAAAGCACCCGGTGCGCGCCCGCCCCGAGGAACCGGGAGCCGAAGACGACATCGGCGCGGTCTAGCAGGATCGGCTGGATGAGGACCGGGTATTCGCCCGGATCATATTCCAGATCGGCGTCCTGGATGAGGACGATATCTGCCGTGGCGTGCGAGATGCCGGTGCGCAGCGCGGCGCCTTTCCCCTGGTTGTATTGATGGCGGAAGGTCTTTATGCGCGGATCCACGAGCAGCGTCTGCAGGGTCGTCCAGGTCGCGTCGCTCGAGCAATCATCGACGATGATCAGTTCCGCGACGCATGGCTGGCTGAGGACCGTCTGGACGATTTGCGAGACGGTGGCCGCTTCATTGTAAACGGGCATGATTACGGAAACGCACGGCGTGGTGACAGCCGCGGGCGTGGCGGAGAAAAAGGAATCGGACATGGGGAAATATCGAAATCCGAAATTCGAAATTTGAAAGGCGCGGGCGGCGCATCGCCCGCCTTATCGCGGGTCTATTTCACAACGCCAAATTCCGCGCGGCGATTTTTGGCCCACGCATCTTCGTTTGAGGAGGGATCGACGGGCAATTCCGCGCCGAAACTGACGGTCTGAATTTTGGAATTATCGGCCCCGTGATGGAGGAGGTAATCGCGCACGGCTTCGGCGCGGCTCTCACCGAGGCCGCGGTTATACTCCGGCGTGCCGCGCTCGTCGGTAAAGCCGGCGATGATGACGGTATTCGGGTTGCCCTGGATGAACTGCGCCACGGCCTGCAGCGTCCCTTCATCACCCGGATCGATGGCATAGGAATCGAACGCGAAATGGACCGGCGGGAATTTGTGCTTGTCCACATTATCTCCCATGAAGGAGACGCCTTCCTGCCGCTCCGGCAGCGGCGTGCCGCCCACGGTATCGCTATCGGAGCCGGAGCCACCGCTATCGCTCGCGCCGCCTTTCTTCATATTGGCGCATGAGCCGAGGATGAGGACGCAGAAGAGAAGGAGGGCGGAGCGGAGGAGCTTGGAGATCATGATGGCGCGGGAAAGGAGGGGATGTTAGGTGGGAAGATTCAGCGGTTAAAGGGAAATTCGGAGAGCCATGTTCAGGGCATGCGGCGGGTGAGAGGGGAGGGACCTGGAGGGATGGCGGGGTTTGAAATTCGAAACTCGAAATCAGAAATTCGAATTGTCGGGAACTTCGAGAGATTCGGGGTTTCCGGTGCTGGGAATGCCAACCGGGCGTAGCTGGAAAGTGCGGGCGCGCTCGATGTTGGGTGTGTCTTGAAATTGATCACTTTTTGGTGTTTGGAAGGAAGTTTTGGCTTAATTTGGTTTGAACAGGTTTGAACAGGTTTGAACAGGTTTGAACAGGTTTGAACAGGTTTGAATTGGTTTGAGCGGCTGCTGGGAGTGAAGGCAGGCAAATTGGAGGGATTGTAGCGAGTAAAACGTGGGGATGATTCGCTCCAAGCTGGCAGGTCTGGGGTGGAAAATTCGGCTGCGGCGCATGGGACTTATTTCGGGGACAATAGCACATTTTTATGCAATTATCAACATTAAATGGGGATCATGTGCTATTTTGAGCACGGCCATGGCGAGCGGGTTCAAGCCAGAAGGAGCGGGATAATTTGTTTGGGTTTTGCGTGCCTCGGAAGATTGCGCGGCGCTCGTTGCCGCGGGCTGTGACGTGATACCAGGCGCTGGGGATATGGATTCGGGGGGCTCTGGCCATTTGCCCGGAAGACGCATTTTGGGCGGGGAGCGGTCGATAAGGATGTTGAAGGTTAAGATGTGACCCCTGATGCTCACTGCTGATGCTCACTGATGCTCACTGTATTCATGAGCCTTCGAAAGATAGCGATACTCGGTGAAACGCGGTTTTGGGATAGGTTCTCGCGTTGACCCGTTTTTGCCCACCAGCGACCTTCCATCCCCAATGCGCCGTTCCACGCTTGACCGTATACAAAGGTGGCATCACCCTTTTCCATCTCACCCATGAGCCAGCCCTATTGCGCCGACATTTTCCAGGTCATCAGGCATGAAATGACATGACCGTAACCCACGCGATAGCCGAGGGCAAAGACGCGCTTCCGATCATCCTTACGCTTGGGGGACTTCTGGTGGCGTGGCATTACTTCTTTCCTCTCGCCCCAAAGATCGCCCTACAACTCTCGCCGCGATGGATGGACGGAAATCCCAAGATAGGCATCCTCACCTTAAAAGTCACGAACACCTCGAAGGTGAGAATAAGGAAAAAACGACTTAGCCTTCAGATTCTGTTCTATCCTGTAGCCCGAATGGAAAATCTCGGAGAATGGGTTCCTTTTAAAGACGACTATACGAGTGAATGGCGTCCTCCCAAAAAGATCTGCACGACGACAAAATATATTTACCCAGGTGAAACTATGACGGTCGATTATCCGATAATCTTTCCAGACCTCGCTTTGATTGCACACGTTGGGCTACAGTTCCGCGCGAAACTCTCTCTTCCGCAAAGGATTTTGTGCAATTATTGGTTCAGGCCTCAGGAACAATGGACTACGACAATGTTCGTCTGGCCCGAATGCAGGCAAGATTGCAAGAACTCTCCTCTCGGAGACGCTGCAAGCTAGGTAGGAAAATGAAAACGGCAATTTCAAAAATCATCGCGACAGCGTTTGCTGCTCTCGTGCTGATTTTGACCGGGTCCACGTCGCAGGCACAAACGTCACCACCGGTAATCACGAATCTCCCTGGATATTTAATGGCCATTTTCCCGTTTAGCTACTTTTCTTGGTTCGGCGGTAGTGCCAACTCTACCGCCGGGCTGGTGCAGGGGAGCGACGGCAATTTCTACGGTACGACTTCGGGTGGCGGAGCCTATGGCGTCTGTGGAGCGGTATTCCGGGTTACGCACGGCGGAACACTGACTACCCTTTACTCGTTCGGCGCTGGCAAGGAGGGAACCACTCCTTTAGCGGGCTTAGTGCAGGGCACCGACGGCAATTTCTACGGCACGACTGAATTTGGCGGAGCCTATGGCGTTGGCTCGGTATTCCGGATAACTCCCGGCGGAACACTCATTACGCTCTACTCATTTACTGGCGGTGCCGACGGCGCAAATCCTTACGCCGGGTTGGTGCAGGGATTTGATAGGAATTTTTATGGCACTAGTGGGAGTACGGTGTTCCGGATTACGCCCGGCGGAATACTCACGACGCTTTACTCGTTCAAAGGGAAAGAAATCGCGGGCGCCGGCCCTTACGGAGGGCTGGTGCAAGGGACCGACGGCAATTTCTACGGTACGACTGAGGGTGGCGGAGCCTATGGCGACTTTGGAGCGGTGTTTCGGATAACTCCCGGCGGTAAACTGACGACACTTTGCTCGTTTAGCGGGACAAACGGTGCCAATCCTTATGCGGGACTCTTGCAGGGCAGCGACGGCAATTTTTACGGTACGACCGAGTCTGGAGGAAGCGGTGACGATGGCACGGTGTTCGATGTTACGCCCAGCGGAGTCCTGACGACACTTTGCTCGTTTAGCGGCACAAACGGTGCCAATCCTTATGCGCGACTCTTGCAAGGTAGCGACGGCAATTTTTACGGTACGACCGAGTCCGGAGGAGGTGGTGACGATGGCACGGTGTTCGATGTTACGCCCGGCGGAGTCCTGACGACACTTTGCTCGTTTAGCGGGACAGACGGAAACGGGGCCAAGCCCTATGCGGGACTCGTCCAGGGCACGGACGGCAATTTCTACGGTACGACCGAATCTGGAGGAGCTGATAATGCTGGCACCGTCTTTAAGCTTATTCCAAATACTATCACGGTGCCTACTGGTGGTGACAGTGGTTTCGCTTATCAGGTTGTCGCTACAAACAACCCCACCAGTTTTGGTGCGACCGGATTGCCGAACGGTCTAGGCGTGAACACTTCCACCGGTCTGATTTCAGGCACACCTACGGCAAGCGGTACATTCGAAGCAACTATTAGCGCCGCCAATGCCTCAGGAACGGGCTCCGCGACATTGACCTTTATTGCCCTGCCGCCGCCCACGGCGATTGCCAGCGCGTTAAGCGTAACGGGTACAACGGGCTTTCCATTCAGTTACCAAATCGCGGGCACCAATAATCCCACTAGTTTTAGTGCTATCGGACTGGACGGACTGCCCACCGGTCTGAGCGTGAACCCCTCCACCGGACTGATTTCGGGCACGCCCACCGGAATATTTTCAAGCGGAATATTCACGGTTATTATTAGCGCCAGCAACGCGGGAGGAACGGCTTACGCGACCCTAACCCTTAACATCTTAGCGCTGCCAACACCACCGATTATCACTAGCGCGTTAATCACAACGGGTACAACTAGCTCTCTGTTCACCTATCAAATGACTGCCAACAATAATCCCACCAGTTTTGGTTTGATCGGGCCGGACTTTCTGCGCGTGGACGCTTCAACAGGGCTGATTTCGGGAATACCTGGGATAAGCGGAACATTCTCTTGGACCATCAGCGCCACCAATGCCGGGGGAATGGGATACGCGACCCTTACCGCAATCATTCTGCAAGGACCGCCACCACCGCCGCTGATCATAAGCACGTTGAGCGTTGCGGCCAGCGAAGGTTCAGCATTCAGCTACCAAATCGATGCAACCAACGACCCCACCAGCTTTGGTGCAACGTCGTTGCCAAATGGCCTGACCCTAAGTGCGTCTTCCGGCATGATTTCGGGGACGCCGACCGAAACGGGGACATTTGGAACGATCGTTAGCGGCAGCAATGCTGGGGGGATAGGCTCCGCGACACTAACAATTGGCATTCTGGCACCGTTGCCGCCACCACCACCGTCAGCCCCGGCGATCACTAGCGCCCTGGGCGCAACTGGCACCTATGGTTCAGCATTCAGCTACCAGATCGCGGGCAGCAACAATCCCACGAGCTTTGGTGCGACCGGCGACTTTGGTGCGACCGGACTTCCGAACGGCCTAACCGTGAACCCTTCCACCGGGCTGATTTCGGGTACGCCCACCGTGGACGGATTATTCTTTGAGTACATCAGCGCCACCAATACCGGAGGCACGGGCAGCGCACTATTGATCCTGACCATCGCACCGCCGCCGCCAGTGATCGCCAGCGGTTCGACCGCCTATGGCACAAGTGGATACGGATTCACTTACCAAATCTACCTCAGTCTCGACAGCATCGACATCGAATTCCCCATTGTCTTTGCCGCGACCGGCCTTCCGCCAGGTCTGAGCATTAATGCTTCGACCGGCTTAATTTCCGGTATTCCGACGGCCAGCGGCACGTTCGCGGCGACCGTCAGCGCCACCGATGCCGGAGGCACCGACTCAGTTCCGCTCTTGCTGACGATAAATGTCAGTCTTGCGGGCCTAAATGGCTCATACGTTGGATTGGGTGCGGTGGGAGGGACGAACGTCGCCCTCTTCACTATAACCCTGACAACCGAGGGAGCCTTCAGCGGAAAGCTCACGATGGCGGGTGCGCGCTACCCTCTCAAGGGGGCATTCTCGTCCTACGGGAGGTTTAATGGGGCGGTAAACATGGGCAACGCCGCCCTCGGCGTGGCTCTGAGTATCGATCCGTCTCCACCAAGCGTCAGTGGTACGATCACCGTTTCCACAACACACGGAACGACCCGCTACACTGTGGAAAGCAGTCCGCTTGGCTCATTCAAAGACGGCTCCTTTCCAGCAGGGCTCCCTGGCCGCTATACGGTGATTTTCCCGGCTGTAGGTGGGACCGATTCTGCGGTGCCAGATGCGTCCGGCTACGGTACGATGACCGTCACGCGCACGGGCGCGTTGCATATCCGGGGCAAACTTGGTGACGGGACCGCGTTTAATACAAGCGCCCAACTGCACGCCGATGAAGAAACCTGGACTCTGTTCGATTCCATCTACCCCGGCCGCAATCCCGGGAGCATCGCCGGGGAAATCACATTCGAAAGCTCTCCAGACAGCGATTGCGATGGCGCCGTTGACTGGATCAAACCTCCTCAGACGACCGGTGCCTATTACCGTGGCGGCTTCTCCGTTGGCGCCGATCTGCTCGCCGCAATATATACGTCCCCACCGCTCACATCGAGCACCGCAGCTTTGATCTTAGGTGGCGAGAATCTCCCCGACTCCGCGATCACCGACAGTCTAGCGATTTCATCCCGAAACCATGTCACTGTGAGCGGAACCGACGATGGGCGCGTAACCCTGACATTGACCCCCAGCACGGGCGCTTTCAGTGGGAGTTTCCTTTATCCGGGAATGCGCAAGCGAACTCCGTTTGACGGGGTAATCTACCAAAAACCGACCCCAACGGGATTCGGTCTCTTCCTTGGTCCAGACCAGTCCGGGAATCTGCAAATCACCCAGTAGCCCGCAAGGAAGAGGAATCGCTCAAAAAATATACCCCCCGTTCAGCGAATATCAAACATATTCTGCCCGCCCATCCCAAACACTTTGATTAGAAAAAGGTTCTGAAATACTCACGGACGGGCTTCTTTAGAAATACGGCGTTAGTCTTTCCGTTCTTGCCCCAGGCCCAGGACGGGCCGCCCAGATATAAGAACTCGACAAATTCATCGCCTATTTGAGACTCGGAAAGGCTATTGGTAGTTAATGCCTTTTCGTCCGGCGTGATATCGTGGTCGTACTCTTCATAGAAGATGTCTCGAAGCCGGAACATCATGGGCGTCCATCCGGCATCGCCGGGAGTGTCCGCTTCGTAGGTGTATGCGTAAATGTCGAGCAGTTCGATTAGACCGATTCGGCGCACAGAGCTAGGATGAAAGTCGATGATAAGGCGCCGGGTCTGATTGTTCTCGGCTCCGCTCGTGTGAATCCGTACGAGTTCGTCTGCTGAGACGTGCCAGCCTTGATTCGTCGGTTTGCAGCGCTTCTCCCAAGCTTGGAATACGAGATTATAGCCGGCAAGCCGGAAATTCTCCCCGGTCGGACGGAGAATCGATGCCCCGCTATCAGTCAGCCGTTCGTATAGGAGGAATGCCATTTGATATTTCCCATTTGGTTTCTTGTGAACATATTTATGGATTTTCTTCTTCCTTTGCAGTTTTGGAGATTTCAAGGCAAGAAAGAGATCCGGTGGGAGTGCGTATCGGGTCTTGGCGGGGACGGGATCCATGCCGTCTTCCACGGCGAAGGTGCGATGAATTGAATACTTCAATTCAGTGCGCCCATGCCGGCTCGGTGGCGCTGCCGAGGCCGCTGACGATGGCTTTTTTCCGCCCGCTTTGGACATCCATTAGGTAGAGGGTGCCGTCATCGGAGTAGATGATGTGGCGGGAATCCGGGCCCCAGACGGGGCGCTCGCCCTGGGCGACGACGCGGGCTCCGCCGCCGCGCAAGTCCATGACGGCGACGGCAAAGGAACCGCCCTGGCGGATGTTGAAGGCGAGCTTCGCGCCATCGGGCGACCAGTTCGGCTCCGTGCAATAGTTGTAGCCGGTGGAGAGCGGCGTCCCGGATCCGCCGGAAGCGGAGATGCGGTAAAGCTGCGGACCGGTGTGGTCGTCGTAGGAGTAGATGATCTCGTCGCCGCTCGGGGACCAGGTGGGCGAGGATTCAATGCCGGGCGTATGGGTGAGGCGATGGGCGCTGCCATTGAGGCTGCAAACGTAGAGCTCCGGATTCCCGTCGCGGCTCAAGGTGCAGGCGATGCGGTCGCTGCCCGGCGAGAATGCGGGGCCGGAATTGGTGCCGGGGAATTTGATGATGCGGTCGCGGGAGCCGCTGGAGAGATTGACGAGGTAGATGTCGGCATAGCCGGCCTTGTAACCGGTGTACGCGAGGAGATGCCCATCGGAGGAAAGGGCGGGGCCGACGGAGATGGAATTGTCATGGGTCAATTGCTGGAGGTTGGAGCCGTCGCAATCCGCGGTGTATATCTCCTTGCGTCCCGTCCGTGTGGCGACAAATGCGATGCGGCTGCCGGCGATGCCGCGATTGCCGGTAAGTGTCTGGACGATGTCATTCGCGAACGCGTGCGCCTTTGCGCGCGCATCGCCGCTATAGGTGCCGGCCACCGCGTTGCGGCCGGCGTGGTCGGTGACCTTTCCATCGAGATCAGAGCCGCTCGATACGCCGCCGGCGATGAGGGAGGCGCTGGCCGGCGTGGACATGGTGAAGTAGCCGGTCGCGGCGAGGTCGGACTCAAGGACCCGGGTGATCGTCGCGCCATCGGGGCCGGAGATCGGCTGGACGGCGATGGCGATCATATCGCTCTTGCTAATGGTGATGGTCGGCGTGTCCGCGGCATGGACCGCGGCGGCGAGGAAAGTGAATGCAAGGAGGAGGAGAGGGTGGGTTTTGTTCATTGGGATTGCTGGCTTAGTTCAAAATTGATTTTGATCTCGTAGGCATGGCCGTCGCCGAGGCCCTGCGGGAGGGGATCGACCTGTGTGACTTTGCGCGCGGCTTCCATGACGGATTGGTCCATTAGGTCATTACCGGAGGATTGCGCGAGGGACACGTCAGAAATGGTGCCATCTTTCTCAATTCGGATTTTCACGAGGGCAGAGAACTTCGATGTGGGGGTGACGATCGATGTGGGCTGATCCCATCGGCTGTAAAAGCGATCATGCAACATGGCCGCGTACCAGCCGAAATCCGTCGCGATGTCTCCGCCGCCTGCGTGGCCGGCGCCTCCGCGATGGCCGCCGCCCGTGCCCGGCGTAGTGCCAGCCTCGCCGTCGCCGCCTTGCGCCGTCTGGCCGGTGGCTTTTTTGAACGCGGCTTTGGCGGCATCGTCAGGGTTATCGGTTTCATCGTCGCCCGGCGACGGGCTCTTGTGGGCGGAGGGCTTGGGGCTGGAATGCTTTTTGGGAGAGCCGGAGGGTTTTGGTTTGGGTTTCGGCTTGGGACTGGTCCTGGGTGTTGGTTTCGGGGCCGGCTTTGGCGTGGGCGTGGCGGTGGGCTCCGGGGTCGAGGTCGGTTCCGGGGCGGGTGTGGGAATCGGGGTGGGAGTGGGGAGAGCGGCCAGCACCGGGGCGGGCGAGCCGAGGACAATCTGGCTGGGCGGCGCGTTCTCGTCAGGCGTGGGGGCGGGAGTCTGCTCCGGGGGTGGAGTCGGGGTATCCTCGGATTGCGGCGTCTCCTCGGGCGCAGGTGCGGGCTCGGAATCCTGGCCGCCGACTGGCAACCCGCCGCCATCCAGCCACGAGATGATCTCTCCCGGCCGCGCCTCGTTTCGCCACATGGCAAAAAACCATAGCCCCCCGATCACGAGAACATGGAGCGCGGCGATGATGAGGACGTTGCGCCGAAAGAGGCCGCGATCGTCGTCGCCGGGGCTCATGTGCCCGGCGGGTTGGTGACCACCGCCACCTTCGTCACCCCGGCCCGGTGGATCGCATCGAGGACGTCGACCAGCTTCTGCACGGTCAAATCGCGATGTGAGCGCACCACGACGCCGATTCCGGGCTGGGAAGAGTTTTTCGCGGAGAGCAGGGATGCGAGTTGGTCGAGCGAAACAGGCTCGCTATTCAAAGCAATCTGGTCGTCCTTATCCAGGGTCACGGTCTGGACAAGCGCCGGATTGACGGCATCCGACGCCGCCTTGCTCGAAGGGAGGACGAGGCCCGTGCTCTTGTCCATGAGCGGCGTGGTGATGATGAAAATAATCAGCAGCACGAACGCCAGGTCCAGCAGGGGCGTCACATTGATCTCCGAGAGAGTCTGGAAGCCGTGTTTTTGGGAGAATCTGCGCATGAGCGTCGGTTACCGCCGTGGGTAGCGCCCCCCGTGATCGACATAACGATGGGCAAACTCGCTGGAAAGTTCGGCCGCAAAATTGTCCATGTCCACGGTCATGGCGCGGATGCTGGTGACGAGGAAATTGTAGCCGAACATCGCCGGTATCGCGACCAGGAGTCCGGTCACCGTGGTAATGAGCGCGGCGGATACGCCCGGCGCCATCGCCGTCAAATTGGCCGAGCCGGCCGTGGCGACATCGCCAAAAGTATCCATCACCCCCCAGACCGTGCCGAGCAGCCCCAGGAATGGCGCGCCGCTCACTGCCGACGCGAGCAGGATCATCTGCGACTCGAGCCGCAGCGAGCTCTCCCCAACCGCGCGCTCCATCGCGGAATCCACCGCCCGCATATGCGCCGGCGATATGCGGTCGGCTATCTCGAGCCGGCCCGCAAATGTTTCATCAACCTCGGACGAGCCAAGCAGGTGAAACGTCATTTCCTCGCACCCGGCGAGATAGACGTCATAGAGCGGGGTGCCATCGAAACGGGCCCCGAGCGAGTAAAGCCGGAGGGGCTGCCGGTCCGCCCGGAAGTGCGCCCGAAAATTGCGCGCCTGGCGCTTGGCGATTCTCACCACCCTCAGCTTTGTCCACATGACCGACCACGAAAAAATCGAGCCGAAGAAGAGCGTCACGAGGACAACCCTGGCCGGAACGGTTGCGTGGCTGAGGGCAAATGTCAGGCCGGCGGCGAGAATGGGCGCTGGGAAAAAGGAAAATGCCATACCGGCGAATTGGGTTTAGAGCAGTTTAAAAAATTCTGTAGAGTTATCAGGTGTGCGCCGCCGAATCGCAACCTGTAACCAACCGAACATGAGAATGAGAACCGTCACCGCCGCCCTGATCGCCGTCGCATGGATCGTCGCGCCCGGCTGGGCCGGCGCGCAGGAGAATGCGTATGACGTGCTCGGCAAGGCGTTGATGCCAATCGCCAACGTCTTCATCGTGAGCGGCAGCGGCGGGATCACGGGGACAAACGCCGCCGGGCACGGCGTGGTGCTCGACGGGCACCTGATCGCCGCGAGCAAAATACCGCCGGAGCTGCAAGGCGAGGCGATCCATCTCGCCCTAATGGCTCCCGACAAGCTCCTGATCCAAGCGCCGTTCGAGCGCCAGATGATGACCGTCTGCCGCAACGGCGGTACCCTGTGGGCGACGCCCGGCTCCCAAATCCAGTCGTTGCTCGATCAGGTTACCGCCGGCGATGCGCAGCCGCCGAAGAAGGCCGGCAAAGTCTTCGGCCCGCTCGCCCTGCCGATCCCGGCCAAGGAGCTTGTCTTGCTGCCCTTGCTCTTCCAGGTCGCGGACGCAGGGACCGAAACAGTCTCCGGCCAGCCATGCCGCGTGCTGGATGTCCAACTCATGGCGCAACTCTCAAAGGCGCTCCACGCGCAAGGCTGGTCCGCACGCGTATGGATTGACGCGAATTACGCCATCACGCAACTCGCCGTCAACGGCCCCAACTGGAGCGGCGCGGCAGCCATCGACAAGCTGGAATTCTCTGACACGCTTCCCGACGGCACATTCGATCCACAAGGCACAGACGTGCTAAAGCTGACGCCAGACGAGTTCGTGGGGGTTATGAAGGAGTTGGGGCAGTAGGCCGAAGGCAAAATGAAAATCGGCGATTGCCAACGCCAGGCACGCCAACGGCGTGCAGGCATATCAGCCCCGGGTAAGCTGCATTCCGAACCTGTCGAGGGACGCAGCGCCACCCTGGGTAGGCTGTCCCCCAAAGCAGCCGCCCTGTAAGTGGCGGCGGCAATCGCCGATCCGCAAACGGCCAGCAGCCATTCAATCCCAAACATATCGCTCGTCATACTCAACCTCATACCGTTGCAGGAATCCGCGAAACTCCTCCTGAAATGTTTTCTTTCGGTGATGCTTTGCCTGTGCCGCAATATATGCCGTTACTTGATTGACTGAAGATTGGCCGATCGAAAATCCGCCATACCCGCTCTGCCAATAGAACTGGCGAAATGTGGCAGCCTGTTTCTTGATCCATTTTGAGGAGCCGCGCTTCAGTTCCATTACCACCTTGGATAGCATTCGATCCTTGTCCAAATTGAGCAATATATGGACGTGGTCGGGGACGGAGTTAATCGTCAATGCGGGAGAGTCAAGGTCATCAAGAATTCCAGCCATGTAGGCGTGCAGGTGAGGACGCACCGCATCGGTGATGGTTCGCTCCCGGTGCTTCGTGCTGAAGATTAGATGAACGAGGTTTTTAACAATTGATTGCGACATGGACTTTACCGGTTGCTGCGCCCGTTTCAGGGCGCGGCCGCATGCGGCCGAATTTACCCAGGGCGGCGCGTTGCTTGCCCTGGGCTGATATGCTGCACACCTTCGGTGTGCGGGTACAGGATTCCTTAAAATTCTGATATGCCTGTATGTCGTTGGGGACTGTCGGACTTCCAAAGATTTTCCTCGCAAATGCTTGGTAATCAGGCATAAACAAATTAGCGATAAAGAGTCTATTTGTCTGATTGTTAGGCACCTACGACTAAATTCCGACAGTCCCCGTTTCAGGGCGCGGCCGCATGCGGCCGAATTTACCCAGGGCGGCGCGTTGCTTGCCCTGGGCTGATATGCTGCACACCTTCGGTGTGCGGGTACAGAACTCCTTAAAATTCTGATATGCCTGTACGTCGTCGGCGTGCCCTGCGGCGGCCGATTCTTCCATCCGGCGCGGTCTTTATCCCACGGGCGGCGAGCGCTTGCTCAAATGCGCGAAGCGGACGGCCCAATCCTCGGGCAGGCGGATGGGACGGCCGGCGGGCATCTGGATTAGCGCAAGCATCTGGCGGGATTGAACGATCAGCGCATCGTCGCCGCGGCGGCGGATCTCGAATGCGCACCAAAAGCGCATGCGCTCGACGATCTCAATGCGCCCATGAACCGTAAGCAAATCGCCCAGCCTCGCCGGCTTCCGATAATCGATCTCTGTCCGAACGACAACCGGGAACTGGCCCGTCGCGGACATCGCCCGCAGCCCCATCCCGATCTGCTCGGCGAGCAGAGTGCGGGCAATCTCGATAAATCGAAGGTAGGCGATGTTATGCACGACAGCGGCGCAGTCCGTATCGAAAAACATCACCTGGATTTCGGTCTGGATGGTCGGGGTATCCATTCGGGTAACTCGTAGCATCAATGCGCCCGGCGGGCGACGATGACTTGCCATTTGCGGATCATCCGGCGGAGGCTCTCGTCGATGGGAAGAGCCCCTGCTTCGGCGGCGCTAAACCATCGAAGCTCGCGGCTCTCCTCGCTCGCCGCGTGCGAGGCGCCCTCGGGCGCGATGAGCATGTAGCGGACATCGTAATGAAAATGGACAGGCTCGTCCCGGCGCGCCGGGATTTCGTGAATATCGAGATCGAACGGCCGGGCCGAAGCCACGATGAGGCCGGCGATCCCGGACTCCTCGAGCGCCTCGCGCCGCGCAACGCGAAGGGTGTCCTCGTCGCCATCGCAATGGCCGCCGAATTGCAGCCAGCGGTCCAGCTTGCGATGATGATGCAGCAGGACCCGCGAGCCATCGGCATTCACGACCAGCGCGCTGCCAGTGAAGTGCGCTGGGAATGAGGTGCGTACGAAACACTCCGGCGTGCCGTCCAGGAGAGCGATCATCCGGTCGCGCGCGGAAACCTCCCCGGGCCGGGCCGATAAATCGAGTGACGCCAGTTGCGTGCGGAGGGATTGGCGCGTACTCGCGGCGGAGTTCACAAGCCGGTAACCCCTATGCGGCTCGCCCTATTGCCAGCTCGTGGCCTTTAAAGCGGATGCCGTTTAGTTTCTTGATAAGACGATTTGCGTGATCGTCGGAAATATCCACGAAACTCTGCCGCGGGAAGAGATGAATCGCTCCGACAGCAGCCTTTGGAAGTTTCCCCAGGTTCACCATGACGCCGACGATGTCCGCCGGCCCAATCCGGTGCTCGCGGCCGACATTCAAGGCAAGCCGGATCATCCCCGGCTCATCGGCGACAGCGCTGACTTCGCGTCCAAAACGGTCGAGCCGGATGCCAGTATCCCCATTCTGCTCGCGCGGCCCGCGGCCTTTGCGCGGCTCGCGTTCATGGCGCGCGCCGGCGAACTCCGGGCGCTCGTCGCGATGCCTGCGGCGATGCTGCTCCTCATGGGCGGGCCGCACGCTAAGGTCCAGCGCGGGCGGCTCCGCCGTGCGCGGCTTGTCGGCGCCAAGCAGATGGATCACCGCCGACGCGATGTCCGTCGCGGAATGCCCTTCGTCGAGCAATCGCTCAATCAGCGCATCGTGCCGCTGGTACTCGCCGCCGCGGAGCACCTCCGCGAGCGACTCCGAAAACGCCCCGACCCGCTTTTGCTCCACCTCATCCTCGCTCGGCACACGCTCCCGCCGAATGCGCCCTTTGGTAAACCGGATAATGTTTTGCAGCTTATAAATCTCCCGCCCCGCGACAAACGTGATGGCCCGCCCCGCCCGCCCGGCGCGGCCTGTGCGCCCGATGCGGTGGACATAATCCTCCCCATCGTGCGGCAGGTCGTAATTGAAGACTACCTCGATATCGTCCACGTCCAGCCCCCGCGCCGCGACATCGGTCGCGACAAGAAACTCGATCCCGCGCCGGCGGAACTTCGCCATGACGCGCTCGCGCAATGCCTGGGTCATGTCCCCGTGCAATTTATCCGCGCCATAGCCTCGAGCTTTGAGATGCTCGGTCAGCTCATCCACCATCATCTTGGTGGAGCAAAAGATGAGGCCGAATTTGATGTCCTGGAGATCGATGAGCCGGCAGAGGACTTCCAGTTTCGAGCGGCGGTCCACCTCGTAGTAAGTCTGCTCAATTGCCGGAACGGTCAGCGCCTGCGATTCAATCCGCACCTGGACCGGATTGCGGGTGAAAGTCTTGATCAGCTCCTGGATCGGTTTCGGGATGGTGGCCGAAAAGAGGACCGTCTGGCGCTGAGCCGGCGCGTGGCTGAGTATCTTCTTAATGTCATCGAGGAAACCCATGTCCAGCATCCGGTCGGCTTCGTCGAGGATAACCATTTTAACCGCATCGAGCTTGAGCGTCCCGCGGTCGAGGTGATCCATCACACGCCCCGGCGTGCCGATGACGATATGCGCCCCTGCCTGCAACCCGCGAAACTGGCGCGAATAGGATTGGCCGCCGTAGATCGGCAGCTCCCGCACCCCGCGCTTGAAAACCGCCAGCTTCGCAACCTCTTCGGCGACCTGCACGGCCAGTTCCCGCGTAGGGCAGAGGATGATAACCTGCGTGGCAACGATGTTGGGGTCCACCCGCTCGATGGCCGGCACGGCAAACGCCGCGGTCTTGCCGGAACCAGTCTGCGATTGGCCGACGACGTCCGAGCCGGCCATCAGGGGTGGGATCGCCGCGGATTGGATGGGCGAGGCCTCCTCGAAACCGATCTTGTCGATCGCCTTCAATAGCTCCGGGGAGAGGCCAAGCTCGGTAAAAAGTTTCTTTTGCACGAGAGCCATGTACGCGCAGAACGGGAGCGACGCCACTGGAATCGCGGCCCCACGGCGCCCCGCGCCTGCTCCCGGCCTGCCCTAATGCCGGCCAGTAGTTCAATCTCGCGAGCGATTTCTTCCAGCGAAGCGTCTTCTGGAAGCTTCGAAAGCAAGTCTATCACGATCTCCCTGTTGCTCATTGGCTGAACATCACGGGGTTAATGCGGAATGGCAAATCCGCATCGGCGGGCGGCCCTACCCTGCCTTGCGCTCGCTTAGGAGGTCTTCGGATTTGCCGAAGGACTCGGCGATGCTGGGGTTTGGGAGGGGATTGGCGGTGCCGATGATGTCGGTGCGGTTTGCGGAGTCTTCGCGGCGGGCGAAGCGTACGCCGACGAGTTTTGAGACGCCGTGCTCTTCCATGGTGACGCCGTAGAGGACATCGGCGCGGGAGATGGTGCGTTTGTTGTGGGTGATGACGACGAACTGGCTCTGGGCGATGAAGCGGTCGAGGATTTTGACGAAGCGGGAGATGTTCGACTCATCGAGCGGGGCGTCCATTTCATCGAGGACGCAGAAGGGGCTCGGCTTGACCATGTAGATGGAGAAGAGGAGGGCGACTGCGGTCATGGTTTTCTCGCCGCCGGAGAGGAGAGAGATGGACTGGAGCTGCTTGCCGGGCGGGCGGGCGATGATCTCGATGCCGCTCTCGAGCGGGTCGGACTCGTCCGCGAGGAGGAGGTTGGCTTTGCCGCCGCCGAAGAGCTCGGTGAACATCTCCTGAAAATTGAGGCGGATCTGCTCGAAGGTCTCGGCGAAGAGCTTGCGGGTGGTCTGGTTGATCTTGGTGATCACGTCGAGGAGCTCGATGCGGGCATTGGCGAGGTCCGTGAGCTGCCGCTCGAGGAATGTGTGGCGCTGCTCAAGCTCGTCGTACTCCTGGATGGCGTCGATATTGATGGGACCCATGGCGTCGAGGCGCTGGTCAAGATCGCGGACGAGTTCCTCGATGCGGGCCCAGTCGATGCGCTGCTCGGGTTCGGATTCGGCGGCGGGGTCGGCTATTGCGGCCTGGATGGGGGCGGGGTTTTCGTCAGTGGCGTCGTCGGGTGTTTTCCGCTTTTTGTTTAACTCGCGGAGGCTGGTGAGGAGGAGGTAGGTATCGGGACGGAATTCGCGGATATCGACCTGGTGGCGGCGCTGCATGTGCTCGGCGATATTGTCGATGCGGAGCTGGAGCTGGGTGCGGAGGACATCCTGCTGGCCGCGCAGCTCGGCGCACTCGCTCAACTGGCGGCGGAGGATGCGGAGGGTGGACTCGATCTCCTCGGCCTCGGCGACCATGGCGCCGCGCTCCTCGCCGAGCCGGGTGACCTCGTCGCCGGCTGCGGCGAGACGTTCGCGGGCGGAGGCGATATCCTGCTGGACGCGGGCGGATTCGTTTTCGAGGTTGCCGATTTTGTCACTGTAGCCGTCGATGTCGCGCGTGCGGTGCTGGATGAGCTCGCGCAGCTCCGCGAGGCGGGCGGTCATGGGCTGGCGCTGGCTGTGGAGGCTGTCGTGGCGCTGTTTCTCGGTGGCTACCTTGATGCGGAGTTCGTTGAGTTCCGTGGTGAGGGTATGCTCGCGCTCGCGAAGCTCGTCGAGCTCGGCGGCGGCGGATTGCTGGCGGCTCTGGAGCGCGGATAGCTGGGCGCCGAGGTCGCGGGATTCGGATTCGAGGGCGGTGATTTTTTCGACGGCTTCGTCG
>Ga0182024_10011276_pt1 | contig 17989 bp, 15 predicted proteins | sample P32metaG_FD_120480 | JGI IMG/M metagenome (GOLD analysis project Ga0182024, IMG submission 120480) | Permafrost microbial communities from Stordalen Mire, Sweden - P3-2 metaG (Illumina Assembly) | ecosystem: Environmental > Terrestrial > Soil > Wetlands > Permafrost | place: Sweden: Stordalen... | reverse complement strand
CTTCTCGGTGCGCGTCGACGTCATCGCAGGCGCGAAAAACCTCAGTTCTCACGGTTTGCTCGTTCTCATCGAGGAAGCAGCATTCGTACGTGGGCATGGGGGATACCCTCCGAGAAGCTCTTTCGGCCCACAATCTCCGCTTCGCCTCGGTCCCGCGCAAGGGTAAAATAACGGGCCAATAACCACCTCCCATCGGGCCAAGCCCCGCCCGTCGCCCGCACCCCCCACTGTCCAAAATCCGTGACCCACTCCGCGTCCGATTTCCGAAACCTCATCGTCCAATTTCCGTGCCCTCGGAGGGCGCGCGTAGCGGGCTATCGCCGTTTCCGATATAGCGCGCGCCCCAGAATTTTGTCGACCGGTCTCGGCTGAACCGACGGCGGTACGCACTTCCGGCAGGGACAACCCGGATGCCGGCATTGGCCGCGCTTCCGACCTTGCTGATACTGCACAAAACAGAACGGGCAATGTGGACTCCCGCCCCGCACCGCGAACACACCGGCGATACCCAGTTGTGGAAACCAGCTCAGTTAGGTGGAATTCGATCCTCGACCGACACGCGCACGGATGGCGAGATAGCACTGACAGCGGCGCTTCGCGTCTTGATTCCACTCGACGCGACCGTTGTCGTTCGCGAAGTCGCTTTGGCGCCGGGTAAACCTATGACTCACCCGCTGGTTGATCGAGTGCGATTTCGATACTTTATCACAACGCACATTGTTGGCGGTTTCCGCTCGCTTTTCTCTGGGCGGCGATCCCGGACCCGATAATCCGGGCATTGCGTCACGCTGCAGTAAGGGCTTCATCCGGCTGTTCAAGCTCTGCAAATAGTGCGCCCAAATGGCTCGTCGAGTAATGCGAAGACGGCAAGCCGACTGCGAGGCGGATTGAGACGGTGTTTCGGACAATCACGTCTCTCTGGCCTCTCTACTCTGCTAGGCTCAAAATGGGCAATGTTACGCTTAACATAGAAAACCGAAGCCACCTCGAAAGTCGCAGTGGTAACGCCAGGGGGAAGCCGCTTAAGATGCGTCACTTCTTAGACTTAATGATGCTAATCACAATTGTGGTCGGGATTATTGCGACGATAGCGGTTGTTTATTTCTGCTATCCGTGGAACTCTTTTATTGCCACTTGTGTGCTTTTTTGTCTTCCTTTTCATATTAGCGTACCTTACGGACCTACAAAACTATACCCAGAACCACCCGATTCCCCATAGGGGCGGTGATTTTTGTAACCCGGATGGATGGTCGTCTCGAAACTCCATCGCGAGGGACGGCAAGCGAGGTCGGAGCGGAGGAGCCGGCCGAGGGCATTTGACCGTGTGTTGGATCAGGTAGCGCGCTCGAAACCAGCCGATAACCCCGAGCGTCATCTATGCAAAGTGTAACACTGCCCAATTTATTTACTTCACCTTATAATCTGAAATGCTTATGTCGAACCGATACATGTATTTCCGTACGTCTTCTCCCGGTCGTATTTGGGATTTCTTTTCAAAGGAGCCGCGATCCCGTATCAAATACTTGGCATCATCGCAGGCGTGGAGTACCCTGGTCAATCCGAAGCGCGCCATTTCCTTCCTAAACCGAGTAGGTTCAATCTGGATTTCGATGATACGCCCGTCAGTGTCCTTTTTATAAAATCCCGGTGCTTTCCGTAAAGCAGCGTCATCCAAATCCGCTTGTGGAATTTCAAGGAAATAGTCGAAATTATTAATTACGTACTGAACGACTGGCATGATTGAGTCGCCCGTTCCCTTTGAGTCGAAATAAAAATCAAAACACAGCTTTTCACAGAGATTAACTGCCTTTAACATCTCTTCATCGGTAATATCAAGAATGTTCCAATGAACTATACTCTTTGCCACCGCATAAACAGCAGGAAAGCTTGAAAACAGGTGTTCATCCACTCGATCGACAGTGATCTCGGTGAAGTTTTGTTCGTAGTCGTCGATGCAGCCTTTGGAATCGCGAAGCGAGTCCGGTCGGGTCTTTGACGTTTTCGCGAGCAAGGTGAATTAGATATTCTGAAATTACCGAACCTGATCCTGGAGATAGAAGCCGCTGCAGATGGTCGCCGAGACACCAACTATTTTGAAAGTCGTCAAGATGGTGGAATGGTCCATGCCCTTGGGTCTACCCCTGCGGCGACCCCCGTGGGAATAACGACGAGCCGACTCGGATCCCATTCTGACCCTGCGGCGCGCAGCAATGTGTCTGGGGCGCAGTTGGTCTCGCCAATAAATACAAAGGGGCCACTCCGACCGCGATCACCCTCGCTGAACCCGTCGGCAGCGTACGTGGCGAGCTTGTGGAGCATTTCGCCGGCTTGCCGGGGAGGCCCTCGTAATTGGTCCCTGCCTAAGACGAGAAATCCATCGGCATGCTGTCGTAGGTACTGCTCGAGGTCGCGAGCGCGGCTGCCAAGATGCGATGGCAATCTCACGTGGTCGTGGGCACCCCAAAGGGATGCGGCGAGTGGGCCCAAAATGTCGCCAGACGATTCTGGATCATAAAATATCACACCCCAACCCTTTCGTCGCATCACGCTTAGCGTGGGACCCGTCATGGCTAGGAGAAAGGCAAATACGACCAGGGGGTTTCCCCGAATATATTGTTTAAAAGTTTTGTCCCATTCATCTCGTTTTGGTATCGACGACCGTCTCATTCGCACAGTCATGGCGAACACTCCTGTCTTTGATGCTCATGTCACCGACTTACCTGATTTTGTCGCGTCGCATGGGTTTTAGGTAGACGGGAACTGAATTGTTCCCATAAAGTTTGGTCTCGGTGAAGTATTCATTATTGCGAATTACTTTAATATATACGCTCTCATACCAACCTGCCCGATCCACGACAATGAATTTAATGTCTACAGAAACTTGTTGTAAACGCTTTCGAAGGTCACGTTTATGTTCTGTACCGGATATAAATCCCCGCGAAGCGAGAATGCGCAGTAGCAACTGTAATCCGTCGGCCAATTGGTCACCACATAGGAGAATTTTTTCACCGCCATCGAGAAAAAATAGGTACCAAGTGCTGCCATTAATGTGTTTTCCGCGCTGAATTTCCTGGATCGGCTCGGGTGCAGGCTCTCCAAAGCCAGCGCCCATAGCGTCATCGATAAATGATGGATCAAAAGAGGCGGTCGAGAAACCGGCCGGATCGCTGCCAGATGAGCCCGCCGGTGAATCGCTCCCGGGAGGAGGCGGCTGCGGCGCTTCGGGCGTTGACGCGCGCTCGGATGGCGCTTCCGGCGCAGGACCGGGTTGGTCTTGTGCGGGATCGTGGTTGGACGAGGCTCCCTGGGACGGACTCGATGGAGAGTTATCGTCTGGGGGCAAGTTTAAGCCATCCGATACAGCTTCGCGCGGAACGCCGGATTGGGCGTCGGCGGCTGGGATGGGGTTCGGTGAACTCTTGTCCATCTATCGCATCTCCGTTTAGCAACCAGTTTGCGACGCAGGCGAGATCAGCCTCGATTCAGCGGTCCGACAGTCCTCAGGTGTCGCCTCATTTCCCATTTTTCCTTTTTGTTCGCCTAAGGCGCCTAACCGCCTAAGTCGAATTAATAAACGAGGGCGAACCCAGTATCGGCGTGCGACAGGGCGTTTGTGCATAAGCGCCCTGAACCATCAGTCGCTGAATTTCCCACTCTCGGTGGAAGCAAACCAACGCGGCGGGCAAGCACCAAGAGTCCGCCGGGCGTCAAGATCCTCCTTACCAACGACCGGGCGGTTCGGGTCCGGGCCATAGGCTCTTCCTCTGAGGTTCGTCAGCATGAAGTAATTCGGACACCATCTAGGCATGCGTCAGGCATGAGTCAAGAGATAATTTATGGTGGGTCAAGAGATGATTTATAAAGCGGCAGTAACAGTGAAAAGAAAAAATGTTCTAATTCAGATACTTATATTTGGGTCGAACGCGATTTATTCTTTTATTCCAATAGGTTGAATTTAGTAAGTACGCCGTTACATATTGAAAACAATGATAAAAAGCCTTTCTCTGTGCTGAATCGGCCGTCATTTTGTCAGAGAAAAAAATAAAGAAAGTCGGCGGCTTCGGGCGTCACAGATCGAGGCCATCCGTGCGGACTTCGTGATCCATCTCGGCGAACCGGTCAGCGCCGGGGCCGAGGCGCTGGCGCGTGAGGGTGCTTCGATGTTCTGCGCCGACAGCGACGGCGCGGCAGCAGAGGCCACGGCCGCGCGGATTCGCGCCCTGGCGGCCGCGCGGCAGTGTCCGCTCTCGACGTATGCGACCGCTCGGCGGTGGATGCGGTCGTTGCCGCAGCCGTCCGCGAATTCGGTAGGCTCGACATCGTGCTGGAGTCGGCCGGAGTCGCCCACCGGCTCGATTTCCTCGATGTCGATGCCGCGACCTGGAACCGAGTCATCGCGGTCAACCTGACCGGCATGTTTCACCTCGGGCAGGCGGCGGCGCGGCAAATGGTCAAGCAGGGCGGCGGCAACATCATCAACGTGACCTCGCAACTCGCCGAGGTAGCGCGGCCCGAGCGTGCCGCTTATGTCGCTTCAAAGGGGGGCGCCCGCTCGCTGACGCAGGCGATGGCGGTCGATCTGGCGCGGCACGGCATCCGCGTCAACGCGATCGCGCCCGGCCCGACGCTGACTGGCCTGACGCGGACCAACTACACCGATCCGGAAGCGCGGCGTGCGACCGAGGCGCTGATCCCGCTCGGCCGGCTCGGTCAGCCCGACGATCTCGCCGGGGCGGTGCTGTTTCTCGCCTCCGATGAATCGCGCTGGGTAACCGGCAGCACGGTCACGGTGGACGGCGGTTATCTGGCGATCTGAGGACGCGGAACTCACCCGCGACCGCACGCCCGTTTATCGAGCCTCTTATTTTGCAGTTCTGGGTGCTCGTGGAGTCGTCGCCGCGGCGCTAACATGCGCTCGAACGGACTGCCTTGAGGAGTGGAGCGATGGCACAGTCATACGACGTGGTCGACGCCGATGGTCACATCCTTGAGCCGCTCGACCTCTGGGACAATTACATCGACCCGGCGTTCCGCGATCGCCGGCCTCGGTTTGTCATCGATGAGAACGGCAAGGAACGCCTCACCGTCGAAGGCAAGCTGCTGGGGAACCCGCGCGGCATCGGCAGCCTCGGTTCCGTCGGTGTGCGGCAGGGGACCGTGAGGCTCGACAGCCTTAAGTACGCCGAGGGGAAGAAGGGCGGGTTCGATCCTCACGCTCGCATCGTCGACATGGATGTCGACGGGATCGATGCCGCTTTCCTCTATCCGAGCCTGGGCCTGTTCACAGGCGCCGTCGAGGACCCGCCGCTCGCCGCTGCGATGTGCCGCGCCTACAACCGCTGGCTGGCCGACTATTGCAAGCCGTACGCCGATCGCCTGTTCGGGGTGGCGATGCTGCCGATGCAGTCGGTCGAATTGGCGATCGAGGAGATGCGGTTCGCTCGGAAGGAGCTGGGAATGCGGGGCGGGTTTTTGCGGCCGAACCCGTACCACGGCAAGAAGATGATCAGCGATCCGATCTACGAGCCGTTCTGGACGATGGCCGAGGAGCTCGACTTCTCGATCGGGTTTCACGAGGGTTCGACCAACGCGATGCCCACCGTCGGCGTCGACCGCTTCGAAAGCGACCGCGCGGCCCGCCACATGATCTCGCACACGATGGAGATGATGTTGGTGGCGATGAGCGTCATATGGGGCGGGGTCGTCGATCGGCATCCGCGGCTGCGCGTCGGCTATCTTGAGTCAGGCGGCGGGTGGATCGCACCGTGGCTCGACCGCATGGACCGGCATTTTGACGACAAGGGGTTCAACGACACCGCGCCGAGCATGAGGCCGAGCGAGCTGTTCCGGCGCAATTGCTGGATATCCTTCGAGCCGGTCGAGAACAGTATTGCGGTGCTGGCGGACTATATCGGTCCGCACAAGATCATGTGGGCGACCGATTATCCGCATCAGGACGGTTTCTTTCCGGGGGCGCCGCAGATGCTGCGCGACCGCCTGGGCCCACTCTCTCCGGAGGCGAAGCACGACATCATGGCCGGCGGCGCGCTGGGCTTCTACGGCATGCATTGAACAGCCGTGGTTGCCGATAGGGGGCGACGATGAACGACGCGGGCGCACTGCCCCTGCACATGCTGGATGTCCGGGAACTGACTGCGGAGGCGTTCGCCCCCTACGGCCAGGTCGTCGCGCCGCTGCGCACCGGCGGGCAGGGGGCCGAGACCCATTACGATCCCGAGACCTCGGCGAGCGAAGCTAAGCTGGTCCTGACCAACGGCGAACCGCGGCTGTGGATCATGCACCTGCCGCATGTCGGGCTCGGCTTCAACCGGATCGCGCGGCACCGTCGCGTCACGCAATGCCTCGGCTCGCTCGGCGGCATGGAATGGCTGATCGGAGTTGCGCCGCCCGGCGATCTTGGTGACGAGGCGCGGCCGCGCCTTGACGATATCGCCGCGTTCCGGATACCAGGCGATCACGTCGTCAAGCTACACGTCGCGACCTGGCATGCGGGGCCGCACTTCGTTCACGACGAGTGCCAGTTTTTCAACCTCGAAAACCTCGACACTAACCGGTGCGATTTTCACGCCGTGCCGCTTCCCGCCGAGTGCCGCTACCGGCTCTGACCGAGGAGAGCCGCCAGCCAAGACTTCGACACCGATCTTCAGCGAAAGGGTGATCCCATGCCAATACCGATCGACGAAAGCGCGTTCGGGTATCTGCTGGCCCGCGCCGGGCTCACCTTGACCGACGCCGAGAAGGCGGAGCTGAAATCGGTCTGCGACGGTATCGCGACGATGGCCGAGCGCGTGCGCAAGCCGCGCGGGCGCATGGCCGAGCCGGCCTTGACCTACGGCTTTGCCGACGAGGATCTGCAATGACCACCGCGATCCCGACGATCGCCGAGGCGGCGCGGCAGATCGCGGCGAAAAAGCTGTCGCCGGTCGAACTGACCAAGGCCTGTCTCGACCGCGTGCACGCGCACGACGAACGGCTGCACGCCTTTGTCCACCTGACCGAGGAGCGCGCGCTCGCCGAGGCCCGCGCGGCCGAGGCGGCGATCATGGCTAGCGGACCCAAAGGCCCGCTGCACGGCATCCCCATCGGGCTCAAGGACATCGTCGACACCAAGGGCATCCCGACGACCTGCCAGTCGAAGCTGCTGCAGGACAATATTCCCGACGCCGATGCAACCTGCGCCGAGAACCTTAACGCCGCCGGCTCGGTGTTGATGGGTAAGCTGACGACGCACGAGTTTGCCGATGGCGGGCCGTCTTTCGACTTGCCCAGGCCGCCGGCGCGCAATCCATGGAACACCGACCATTTCACCGCCGGCAGCAGTAGCGGGACCGGAGCCGCGGTCGCCGCGGGCATGATCCTTTGCGGCATCGGTACCGACACCGGCGGCTCGATCCGCGGCCCGGCGGCCTATTGTGGGATCGCCGGGTTGAAGCCGACCTACGGTCTCGTCAGCCGCGCCGGCGTGGCGCCGGCGGCCTACAGTCTCGACCATATCGGGCCGATGGCGTGGACAGCCGCGGATTGCGCGCTGATGCTGCAGGCGCTCGCCGGTCACGATCCGCGCGACCCCGCCAGCGCCAAGCGGCCGATCCCGGACTACGCCGCTTCGCTCGGCGGCAGGATCATGGGCGCCAAGATCGGCGTGATCCATCATTTCCACGAGACCGACCACAAGGTCAGCGACGATACCCAGCGCGCCATTACGGCTGCGATCGATACGCTGCGCAGCCTCGGCGCCGAAATCTGCGAGGTGCAGCTCTCGCCGCTGCAAGATTGGAACGCCTGCGGCTCATTGATCTCGATTGTCGAGCGCGCCGCCGCCTACGAGGAATGGTCGCGCACCCGGCTCGGCGATTTCGGCGAGCGGATGCGCACCCGGTTAATGCTGGGCGCCTTCGTCTCCGGGGTCGACTACCTGCAGGCGGTGCGGCGGCGGCGCGAGCTGCGCGCCGAGCTGAAGGCGGCGATGGCCGATCTCGACGTTGTCGTCACCGCGGTGTTCCCTGGCGAGGCGCCGCCAATTGACGCGCTGCCAAAATGGGACGTCTTCCAGCAGCCGAGCTTCATGATGCCATTCAACGTCGCCGGCTATCCGGCGATGTCGTTGTGCTCGGGCTTTGGCGCCAAGGGGCTGCCGCTGGCGATCCAACTGGTCGGCAAACCGTTCCAGGAGGCGACCGTTTTGCGCATCGCCGATGCCTTCGAGAAAGCCACTCAGTTCCGCGACCGCCGCCCTCTTGCGGCTTAACCGCAGCCGAAAGGCAGGTGCATCATGACAAGCCAAACGTCCTATCTATATGCCGGCCTGGCCGGTGAGACCGGGCCCGGCCGCCCCGTCGACTCGGGGCTGTTCCGCCTCGCCGACGGCGCCAACGAGTGGGATGCGCTTCAGCGCGGCCTGCCCGAGAAGCCGGTGGTCCGCGCGCTTGCGGTGCATCCGCAAAACCCGGCGATCATCTACGCCGGCACGCAGCACGGCCCCTATCGCAGCGCCGACCGCGGCGATCATTGGGAAAAGGTGGAGCTGCCCGACCACGGCCTGCCGGTGTGGTCGATCCTGTTCCACCCGCACAATCCCGACACGATCCTTATCGGCAGTGACAATTGCGAGATCTACCGTAGCGACGATGCCGGCGAGCATTGGGTCCGCCTCCCGGTCGGCGTGCGCTTCCCGGACATCACCACCGGGCCGGGCTCAAACCCCGCGAAGCGGGTGCTGATGCTCGACGCCAGCACCAGCGAGCCCGACCACCTCTACGGCGCGGTGGAGGTCGGCGGCACGATCCGCTCGACCGATGGCGGCGAGCATTGGGAGAACCTCAGCCACGGCCAGTACATCAATGACGACATGGTCGACATGCACGGCGTGCTGGCGAGCCGCTGGCGGCCGGGCACGGTGTTCGGCATCGCCCGGGCGGGGATGTGGCGCAGCGCCGATGGCGGCGACCACTGGACGCATGTCCCCCTGGAGCCGCTCAACATGAAGGGCCAGATCTATTGCCGTGACATCCGCGAGGTGCCAGGCAATCCGCGGCATCTGTGGTGCGCGGCCGGTTCGGGCTTTATCAGTGATCTCGGCATCCTGCTGCGCAGCCGCGACGGCGGCGACAATTGGAGCCAGGTCGATGTCGGCAGCCCGGTGCCGCACACGATGTTCAAGATCGCCTTCGACGAGCGCCAACCGAGCCGCATGTCATGCGCCACCAACGGCGGCGAGGTATGGACCAGTTTCGACGCCGGCGAGAGCTGGACGCCGCAACCGCCACCGCCCGGCGGCACGCAAATCTACGCCCTGGCCCGCGGCTGAATCCTGGGAGAAGACACATGCCGGAGACGCCGACATTCGGCCGCTACGCCGAAATCCCCTACGACAGGATGACGCCCGAGCAGCAGGAGGCCTACCGCTTCGCGGTCGAAACCCGCGGCCCGCTCGGGGGCCCCAACAAGATTTGGGTGCACAACCCCAAGCTGACCAAAGTTGCGGCGCCGTTCGGCGGGCATTTCCACGCGGGCAACTACTCGCTTACCGAGCGCGAGCGCGAGATCGCGGTCATCATCATCAACAGCAAATGGCGCTCGGCCTATCCGACCGCCGCGCACGAGCGGCGTGGCGAGGAGATGGGGCAGCCGGCAGAGAAGGTCGAGGCGCTCTTGTCGGGCCGGCCGACCTCGTTCGACGACAAGCGCGAGCAGGTCGTCTACGAGGTGGCGAAGTGTCTGAGCGAGGCGCGCTGGGTGTCGAAGGGGCTCTACGACCGCGCGGTCGAAGCGCTCGGCCATGTCGGCATCACCGACGTCATCTGCCTGATGGGTCACTACACCAGCGTATCGATGACGCTCGCCTTCTACGACGTTCCGGCCGGGGCGCAGGGTATCGTGCGCTGACCGCCGGCTCTCAGCGTCGCCTCAGCCGAAGGAGGGAACGATGCCAGCCAAGCGCGCCCATGGCATGGACCACGACTTCTATCCGCGGTCGCGCCCGGCCGCCGTTGCGCTGGCCGGGCGATGCACGGGAAGATCCCCGCCGTGTCCATGCGGTGTTGGAAACCTCGATGCGAAGCGCGATTGGGGTTTCTCCGGTTCAGCAGGAGAAGCCCGACGATTACGTGGTCGCCACCGGGGAGGCGCATAGCGTGCGCGAGCTTGTGGAACTTGCTTTCGAGGCTGCTGGTCTCGACTGGCAAGCTCAGGGGGTTGCCTGCGACCCGGCACCGGGCATTCGGGTGGATGATTTCCTGCGGACGACCAATCCCAGCATCTACGCCGCCGGAGATGTCTGCCTCGAGCACAAGTTCACCCATGCCGCGGAGGCCTCGGCGCGTCTTGCTGTCGCGAATGCCCTCTTTGGCGAGAACAGAAGATGGAGCGCGCTGACCATCCCCTGGTGCACCTACACCGACCCGGAGATCGCCCATGTCGGCCTTTATGTCAGCGAGGCGAGAGAGCGGTCGATTCCGGTCAAGACCGTTACGGTACTGATGCACGACGCCGACCGCGCGATGATCGACGGCCAGGAAGTAGGCTTTGTCAAAATCCATCTCAGGGAAGGCACCGACAAGATATTGGGGGCGACGGTCGTGGCGGCCCACGCCGGTGAAATGATCAACGAAATCACGTTGGCGATTGATGCTCATATCGGTTTGTCCGTCCTCGCGACGGTCGTCCACGCGTATCCGACCCAGGCGGGGGCGATCAAGCGGGCGGCCGACGCTTTTGCCAAGTCACGCCTGAAGCCGCCCCCGGGCCAGGACATTTCCAGGCCGGACTGGCCGACCGATTAAGGCGGAATGCGCCAGAGGCGGTCGATCATCGCGTCGGATACCCGCCAAGAGTGATAACGGCGTCCGGCACTCGGTGGACGTAATATGGGGTCGCCTGAGAAGCGAAGCGGGTCGGAAGCAACTACAGTGTTATTGGCCCGCCCTTCCCATTGCGATACGTTCGTTCAATTCGAAATAGCATCTCGAAAGGTTTCACTTCGCTCTATATCCACAAGTCTCGCCACAACATACAAGTCGCGATCAACGTCGATTCCAGTTCCAAATGGGTTCGTAAAATTAACCTGGAAACCCAATTTCCCCAGGACCAGATTCACAATATCTGGGCTTAGGAATTCGAATTTCTCGGTTGGTTTTCCTTGCAAGGGATAATACGGTTTTACTCCGTTGAGAAGATGTCGAAATCCTTTACGAGAAATAGCATTTGCCAACGTCATGATCATTAGACCATTTTCCTTTAATGTCAGGGCCGCTGTTATGAAGTAAGTGGTTAAATACTGAAGATCAACATGAACCATGGCGTCTATCGAGAAGAATGCATCCAATTTTCGGCCTAAATTTCTATTGTTCAAATAATCTAGTAGTTCGTCCGATTTTTCGGCGTTGATCAGCGCTGGTTCCACCCTTTGCTTCTCGATATCTTGAGATAAGCGCTTCTTCATCACCTCCATGTATGACGGACTAATATCGAAAGCAATTATGTGGCTTTCAGAGTTCTTCATTAATAATGAGGTATATTTTCCGGATCCCGGTCCGATCTCGACACAATTACGCCAATCTTTCGCTCCAAAATCAAGAAACATTGTTTTGAAAATCGCGGCCCATCGTTCTTCATTACCCCACTCATCCCCTGGCCAACTGTCGTCGTTAAGATGCCGATCCGGTCGGATGTTGGGACTCCAGCTTTCAGCATAATTATCCCACTGGGCCCGGTAAGGATTCATATCTGACATTCGAGGTTCTCCGGAGTATAATGATCAACATGAGCTGCTTGTACCGCCCACTGGCAGAGTATGACAAATCCGACCCAGATCGAAAGCGGCACACCAAATGACGGCGGTCTTGCGGATGAGCACGAGGCAAGGTCGGGTCATTCTGACAAGCCAATCAACGCTCCAGAGACTTAAGCGTGAATGTCCTCTGCCTGCGCCGCGCAGTTAAGTCCGAAAATGCAGGCGCCGACAATAGCCCCAACAATAAGTTTTTGGGTCGGCATAGCTTTTCCTCCCAGGCGGAGCCGCGCGCCTATAGGGGGATTGCGCTTCGCGTCGGCTCTGAGGGTCGCGAGGCGTGGAAGGGTCGGGCTGGCGCTACGAGCGTAAGCCTTTGAATTACACGCGTGCGGCTCGGGTCAGGCTGGCGCGAACTGAGTAGTGTATTGAAATGAAAAGGCCATCTCCCACTCTCTGACAAACCGGCATTGTCCGCTTACGGTGGGTCAATGGACCATTTTCGGCTGGCCTTCGGATGACGCCTTCGCGCCCATGTGAGCGGCCGTTCGCGTAACGACGATCGCTGCTCAAATCGACCCAACGCAGTCGTCGTCCCCTCGACGGTGCCTGCCGGAGTCGTTGTGGTATCGTTGAGCGCCGTGCTCTCCATTCCTTATTGCAGGCGGATTCATCGGCTCCCTGGAAGCGAGAATTGGATGACCCTTACGTTTCGTGACTGGCAGGAACGGCTACGGGACCCGTCGCTGACCGCTCTGTTGGTGCTTGAAGTTACCGTCATTTTCGTAATGTCGCCGCTGCGCGCGCTGGGCGTGGTGGTACCTCCGACAATCGCGGTTACGGTGGTGTTAGGCGTCATAACTGTCGTCGTTCTCCTGTCTCGCAGCAAAGGCGCAACCGTTTTGGTGCTCGCCTCGGTCGCCCTCAATGTGACAGGCGTCCTAATGCATCTGGCGAACCCGTCGACTTTCACCGATGTGCTCAGCGCCGTCGGCGAGGTGCTGGCGCGCTGTGCGCTCGGCTGGGTCGTCGCGGTGGCCGTGTTCGCGCCTGGCCACATCACCCATTACCGCATCCAAGGGGCGGTTGTGCTCTACCTCAATTTCGCGCTGATTTTCACCGCCCTCTACGGCCTTCTGCTGGAAGTGGCACCGGGTGCGTTCATCGGCCCGGCAACCGCATTGAACGAGGCCGGGTCCGGGGCCACGATCACCTATTTTAGCCTGTCGACCCTAACTACCGGCGGTTTTGGGGACATCGTGCCGGTGCATCCTTTCGCCCGCAGCCTTGCCAACCTTGAAGCGATCATCGGCCAGCTCTACCCGGCAACCTTGTTGGCACGGATTGTGACCATGGAGCTAGAACACCGCCGTCGCAGAAGCGAGCCCACCGACCACGGCTAAACGATCGCGGCGAGAACGCGAGCAACCGCCGGTTGCCGAACGCGGCAGCGAGGCAGATATCGGACCACGCGGCTACGCTGGGCTCTTCGCGCGAAGACGCCCTGCGGGCATGTCCGCTTCCCATCCTATAAAACCTCTGGGCTGGCGTAGGCCAATGGCCGAAGTGGGGCACGAAGACCAGTTCCTGCCGCTGAGGCTGAGCGCCCGCTCTGTGATCAGAAAGCAGACCGTCGCCGCGACCCGAGGCATTGGGCGAGACGCGCCGATTCCGGCCGTTCGCGCGCAAGCGATCTAAACGCTGTCCATCGATTGTTGCGGCTTAAACAGATAAGCTGACACGGTCCGGTTACTTGAACATTGGAGGCTGAAATGGTCGACGAAGCTAAGCTGAATCAGTTTATCGGCCAGATTCTGGGCGATCTCGGTGGCGCGGCGAGCATAGCGTTGGTGCAGATCGGGGACAGGCTGGGGCTTTACAAGACGCTTCACCAGAAGGGGCCAATGACTATCACTGAATTGGCGGCCGAGACCGGCATTGATCAGCGCTATTTGCGCGAATGGGCGTCACATCAGGCGGCATCGAATTATCTCTCCTACGATCCTGCCGGCGGGAAGTTCAGCCTGCCAGAAGAACAAGCGATGGTATTTGCGATTGAGGATAGCCCGGTCTACATGCAGGGCGCTTTCGAGTTGATGGGGGCCTTGCTCGACAACAAGCCCAAGGTCGAGGCGGTCTTCAAAACCGGCCAAGGGGTTGCCTGGGGCGACCAGGCCGGATGCATGTTCTGCGCGGTCGCGCGGTTCTTCCGACCCGGCTATCACAACAACCTAGTGAGCGCGTGGCTACCTGCTCTTGACGGTGCTGTTGGAAAACTCGAACAAGGCGCCGCGGTTGCTGACGTGGGTTGCGGGCACGGCTGGTCCACCGTGCTGATGGCCAAGGCGTTCCCCAAGTCAAAGTTTGTTGGCTACGACTTCCACCCAAGTTCGATAGAGGCGGCAAGTGCACATGCCGCCGAACATGGTGTCGCCGGCAATTGCCGATTCGAAGTTGGCACGGCCAAGGATTATTCGGGGCGCGATTTCGATTTGGTGACCTTTTTCGACTGCCTGCACGACATGGGCGATCCTGCGGGTGCCGCCCAGCACGTGCATCAATCGCTGAAGCCGGACGGGTCGTGGATGATCGTCGAACCGATGGCAGGAGACCGGCTCGAGGACAATTTGAACCCGGTTGGGCGGCTCTATTACGCGGGATCGACGATGATTTGTGTGCCGACTTCGTTATCTCAGGAGGTTGGTGCCGCCCTTGGTGCCCAAGCGGGCGAGGCGAAACTCCGCGAAGTCATCACTGCCGGAGGGTTCAAAAGCGTGCGTCGCGCGACGGAGACTCCGTTCAACATGATCCTCGAAGCGCGGCCGTAGCCGCAGAGGGACCTGTAGCGCCGCCCGGTTACCCCCAGGCGGGGCTGCAGGCTCTATGTCGCTAGATCACCTTGTCGATCGGGGGAACTGTCGGCGGGTTCGAGCACCCCCGAAGTCATCTCGCTCGTGCCGACAAGGAAGGTTATGGCGCCTCTTAGCTCTTAGGCGGCTTTAATGACCCCTTGGGGGCAGAACCCGCCGAATGCCGTTCCCAAGGCATCGGCAGTTTGGCGCCAAAACGGCCCTCCGGTCGACCTCGGTTAAACGGCTCAAGCCGATCCTAAGCAGCCAGTCAGGACGGTCGCCGATGCGTAGTCAGGTCGGCTGGGAGGCGGACGTTCACGCCCTTCGGCGGATATCAGTCTCGCGAGATAGCGGCAGTCGCCAGGGACGCGGAAGTGTACCGTGATCGGGAGCGATTAAGCCGATATAAAGCCCAAAATTTAACGCTGGGAGGATTTATGAGCATCGTGCTGCGACCTGGCAGACCGACGGATGCCGCGGTGTGTGGCCCAATCTGTTTCGAGGCATTCAAGGTGATCGACGATGAGCATAATTTTTCCTGGGACTTTCCGTCAGCGGAGGTCGCCACGGGCCTCTTGACGATGATGCTGTCAAACCCGGGCTTCTACTCGGTAGTGGCCGAGCAGGACGGAAGTGTGGTCGGCAGCAACTTTCTCGACGAACGCGGGCCGATCGCCGGCGTCGGACCGATCACGGTTGATCCGGCGTCGCAGAACCAGACGGTTGGGCGCCGGCTGATGAGCGCAGTGCTTGACCGCGCGAGCGAGCGGCAGGCCGCCGGGGTCAGGCTGCTGCAATCCGCCTTTCACAATCGCTCCTTGTGCCTCTACACAAAGCTCGGCTTCGAGACCCGCGAGACGATATCGAAAATCAACGGGACGCCATTGGGCCTCAAATTCCCGGGCTACGACGTGCGCGCAGCCCGTGCAGCCGACCTGGCGGCCTGCAACGCCCTGTGCCAGAGGGTTCGCGGGCACCACCGCGGCGGCGAACTCGGCGATGCGATCACGACGGGAACGGCCCGCGTCGTCGAGCACCTGGGCGAGATCACGGCCTACGCCACCGATGTTGCATTCTTCGCCCATGCGGTCGCCGAAACCAACCAAGGTCTGAAGGCGCTGATTGGTGCGGCGCCGGGCTTCCCAGGTGGCGGATTTCTACTGCCGACCCGCAATGGGGACCTGTTTCGCTGGTGTCTGGAGCACGATCTGCGCTTGGTGCACCAGATGACCTTGATGACGGTTGGTCTCTATAACGAGCCCGCCGCCGCCTATTTACCGTCGGTACTTTATTGAACGCCCGCTGCATCGTTGATCGCCTTCCGTCCAAGGAGCAAAGTCAACTTATGCGATCGCGCGGCTGCTCAGGCCTCACCTGGGCCGCCTCTGGGAGGCGCCTTTGAACGAAGAGCGCGTAGAGCGTCGATTGGCGGCCATCTTGGCCGTCGATGTCGCCGGCTATTCGCGACTGATGGGCGCCGACGAGGAGGGCACGCTCGCCGCGCTGAAGGCGATAAGACGCGAGCTTGGTGACCCGAAGATCGCCGAGCATCGCGGACGCATCGTCAAGACCACCGGCGATGGACTATTGGTCGAGTTCGCTAGCGTCGTTGATGCGGTGCGCTGCGCTGTCGAAACGCAGCGCGAAATGGCGATCCGCAACGCCGGTGTACCCGCCGATAAGCGGATCGAGTTCCGCATGGGGATCAATCTCGGCGATATAATCATCGATGAGGGCGACATCTTCGGAGACGGCGTCAACATCGCGGCCCGCCTTGAAGCCTTGGCTGAGCCCGGTGGGATCTGCGCAAGCCGCGTCGTCCGCGATCAGGTGCGCGACAAGCTCGATTTTTCCTTCGAGGACATGGGCGAGCAGCAGGTCAAGAACATCGCCCGCCCCGTGCGTACTCACCGAATCCTTCTTGGCGATACCGCCTCCGCGGCGATGGGTGTGGCCACCGTCGCTCCACCTGCGCGGCCGCTCGCGCAGAAGCCATCGATCGCGGTTCTTCCCTTCGCCAACATGAGCGGCGATGCCGAACAGGAGTACTTCTCGGAAGGGATCACCGAAGACATCATCACTAACCTGTCGCACAATCGCGTGTTTTTCGTGATATCGCGGAGCACGTCGTTCACTTACAAGGGATCGGCAGTCGATGTCGCCAAGGTGGCGCGTGAACTGGGGGTTCGCTACGTGCTGGAAGGTAGCGTCCGCCGAGCTGGTAGCCGCGTGCGCATCACCGCGCAGTTGATCGATGCCGAAACCGGGCATCACCTGTGGGCTGACCGCTACGACCGCGAGATCGCCGACGTGTTCGCGGTGCAGGACGAGATCGCGCAGACCATCACTGGCGAATTGGCGCCAGGCATCATCGCCGCCGAAATGCAGCAGGCGCGGCGCAAGGATATCACCCAGCTAGATGCGTGGGACCGCGTTATGCGCGCGCATTGGCATATCCGCCGCTTTACGCGGGAAGATTTGGCGGAAGCCCGGCGCCTGCTCGGCGAGGCGATCGAACTCGATCCCGCGAATGCGACGGCGTTCGGCGATCTTTTCTTTGCCAACCATTTCGAGGCCGTGTTCGGGTGGGGCGAGGATCTGGCCCAGTCATTTGCCCGCTCGGGCGAGGCGGCGCGCCGGGCGGTTGCGATCGACGACAGCGACGCTCACGCCCATTGCGCGTTGGCAATCTACGATCTGTTTTCGGGCCGGCATGAGGAAGCCCGGCGCCGGCTGCGCCGGGCCCTCGATCTCGACCCCAACTCGGCGCACGTGCACGGCTATCTCGGCGCGAGCTATGCCTTCGCCGGGGATTACGAGGCCGCCTTACCGCACCTCGAAGAGGCGATCCGGCTCAGCCCGCGCGACCTGTTGTTGATCATTTGGCACTTGTGCAAGGGCTGGGCGGCGTTGCTCTCGGAGCGTCATCGGGAAGCCGTGGAATTTGCGACTGAGGCGGCCGAGGCAAATCCTGAGTTTCCCGATAATTACGCCGTGTTGGCGGCGGCGCAAGGCCATCTGGGCAACGCTGGCGCCGCCCGCGCAGCGTTGGATCAGTTGTTGCGACGGATGCCGGGCCTGACCGCGGCCGACGAACGGCTGAACCGGCCCTTCGGCAGCGCCCTGCAGCGCGAGCGCTTCCTCGAAGGGCTGTGCCTGGCAGGGCTGCCGGAGAAGTAATAGGTTGCACCCCAAGAGGGTCTGCTTAGGGGCAGGAAGAGCCGCCCCAACTGCAACGGCTGAGTGACCGAGAAGCGCCGATTATGTTCTCTAATGGGTCAAGGGGCAGCGGCTCGTTCTCTAATGGGTCAAGGGGCAGCGGCTCGTTCTCTAATGGGTCAAGGGGCAGCGGCTCGTTCTCTAATGGGTCAAGGGGCAGCGGCTCGTT
>Ga0182024_10011275_pt1 | contig 17989 bp, 13 predicted proteins | sample P32metaG_FD_120480 | JGI IMG/M metagenome (GOLD analysis project Ga0182024, IMG submission 120480) | Permafrost microbial communities from Stordalen Mire, Sweden - P3-2 metaG (Illumina Assembly) | ecosystem: Environmental > Terrestrial > Soil > Wetlands > Permafrost | place: Sweden: Stordalen... | reverse complement strand
TGTTCAGGCCGGGATATGTTTGCAGTGGCTAAAGGTTTGATTCGCAAGCGAGAGGTGTCGCTATGATTGAATCCGAATTTCTCCAGAAGCTCAGCGAGACGCCAAGGGATTGGACAAACTACACCGGCGAATTGCGGCTATTCAGGTGGGTCGGCGAAGTCAGAAAATGCATGTGTCCCATCATCGCGATTTACGATGGAAAAGTTTTTAGGGGCAATTGACGCAGGAATTGAGCTAGGACTAGATCCCGATCTCGCATCCGAAATAGTCAGAGCTACTGACAACAGAAACGCTGACCCAGCCCTTCGCGGGAAGCTTATCGCTGCCTGCGGGCTCGCGGAATAGAGAAGAACGATGATCGACCGTCGTCATCCCAGCGGAAGTGATCCGTTCGGCTCGACAACGTGCCTTCGGATGCATGCATCCCCTTTTCCCCCAGGTCGGGAATGGATACTCGAATCGAGGATCGAAAATTTTGTAGCGGAGCAAATAAAGTTATCCAGGATGGCTGGAAGCGGCAAATGGCCTCAGCCTACATCGATTCTCTGCCGGCAATTATTAAGGAAGGCGGATCCAGTGGCGTCGGCGCTTTGCGTTTCGGCGAGCCTCGCGCGAAGTCGTCCAACTGATGGCGTCGGATTGAGAAAGGCCGAGTAGTTTGGCGCGGCAGTGAACTTCCAAGACCCTGGGGTAGGAGCCGGTGTCCGCCAAGTCGAACGCCGGTTGCCCCAGGGCCTCAGAATGACAGGAGGGGACGCCAAAAGCTAAAAAGACGTCCGCAACGAGATTGGGATACTTGTATAACCTGGCGCCAAAATGGTCAAACTCATTGAATCTATCGGACCGATAAGAAAACGGTCGAGGTGCTTAAGCCGGCGTGCCCGCGGGCCAGTCGGCCACGCCGCACGCCCAATGTAGGTCGCCACATCCGAGCCATTGAGCACGATTATTCACCGCCCAGCTGCTTCACGATGCGAATGAGGTCTTCGCGGTCGCGCGCGTTGAGCCTCGCCAGCATGGCACGACAAACTTCGATCTGACCCGAGCGGATTTTGGCCACGAGTCGATCCCCGGCTGCCGTAAGTTCGACGTGCACCACTCTTCGATCATCCTCCGCGTGCCTCCGAGCCACCAGACCGCGGCTTTCGAGGCGGTCAAGTGCTGAGGATACGGTCGAAATCGGCGCCCCCAATGACTGCGCGATTCGCCGAACGTTCCATTTTTCGGGCTGGTGGAGCGCGACCAGCAATCCAACATCGGTCGCGTGAAGATCGGCATAAGCACTCCCCGCAATGATGCTGGGTTCGAGCTTGAACCGCTGAAGAAGCGTAGCCACACCCTCGTCCAGGGCCAGCGCCTGGCGGTCACGGAGAGAACTGTTTTGTGAGGAGATCATGATAGCCCGGTGATTTCACCATCTCGGGAGGTCCGCGGGAAAGCTCTTGATAGCGGAGATCAGAACCTCACCTACGGCGTTTCCCAATCCTACAGACACTTTCGATTTTAGCCAACGGCCCACATAAGCACCGGGGACCTATGGTGCCGCTCCGAGATCGGTGGGGGAGATCCTGCGCGGTCAAGGCGCGAGCGAATCGCGCAGGCCCGCTGCAACCGCGACTCTCTGCAACTCGGCTTCCGAGCGCAGGCGCGAGTTCAGTTGGGTTTCGTCCGCTATCGCAAAGGGGGCTCAGTTCACTCAATCGCCGGGCAGCGGCGCGCACCAGCGACACCTGGATGTGGGTGAGCGGCAAATCCCCCGCGACCGTGTCATTGGCCACCGCCGGCGCCGACAAATCCGGCACATCGCTGCGCGGTGCTGCAGCGAACACCGGCGCGATCGGGTTGGCGCCGGCAACGCGGAGGCCGAGCTCGCCGGTTACGCCGAATCGCTCCATAACAGCGCGGATGATCGAGGTATGGTCGTACAGGGTATGGTCAATGGGACTTCCTAGAAGGAGCGGCGAGACCATCAGCGCCGGCACGCGCACACCGTAGCGATCAAAGCAAAAACCGCTGCAGCCGGGCTGGCCGGGACGGATGATGCGATAATTCTGTCACCCTTTAGCGGCTCAGTGAAAATTTCGCCGGCGATACCAAACTCCACCACATCGGTAGTTGACTCCTCAGGGGTGACATTTTCATTGGGCCGTCAGGGTGACATTTTGACGTTGCCGCAATACGGCCAGGAGTTCGCGGCCGGCCCCGCAGGAGAACGAATTGACATTATCAAACGCTGGTCGTATATTCCGATAGTCGTATATTACGATAGTCGTAATACATGGGGTTGCCGTGAGCCTGGTGCGGTACATCTGTTTCGCGCTTTTTATTCTGACTGCTTCGATCAGCACTGCTGGCGGCGATGGCGCGCGAGGCTGCGCGCCTCCATCCGGCTTTGTGGATAGTCCCCACCCTCCGATCGCGGGCGCCGAAGAGATCGTCGTGGATCGGCCGCTGGCCGTGGTTCTGGCCGCCGGCTCCAGGACCAGCCTTAAGGATACGATTCACAACACCGATTCCCTGCCCGGCGTTGGCGGGGACTATCCTCTGAGTAGCATCCCGTTTGGTACGCCCGGCGCCCGCCGCCTGGTTTGTCTCACCGACGGGTCCACGCTCGAGGAGCAGGTCCTTGATCTTGCGCAGAGCAAAAGCTCATACCGGTTTCGCTATGTGGTCTGGAACTACACGACCGAGAAGGCGCGGCCCATCTTTTATGGCGTGGGTGAGTTTCGCGACTGGGAGATCGGCGGCGGCCATACCCACATCGTCTGGACCTACTCGTTTAAACTCAAGGACCATGAGTTCCCAGGCTACCTCGGGGGCTTTGGACGCTATCTGTTTCGCGTGATCTTTCTGGACAGGGAATATGCGGCATTAATGCGTGCCACGTTGGCAGCGGGTAAGGCCAGTGCAGAGAAATAGCTGGTTCGAGATCATAAATTTAGACAGCAGGAATGCGCGAAGTGTTCCAACCGCCGCCCAGCGCTCGAATCAGCAGCACGCTAGCGGACAAACGCCGCGTCAGGATGTCCACCGCGCTGCGCTCATCGGATAGCGCCGCGCTCTGTGCGGTGATCACCTCGAGGTAGTTCGAAACCCCGCCCTTGTAGCGGTTGTTGGAAAGATCCAGGGTGTGGTGCGCGGCGGCCACCGCGCCATCCTGAGTCTTGGCCTCCGCTTCCAGGATTCGCAACGCCGCGAGGTTGTCTTCTACTTCCTGAAAACTCTGCAGTACCGTCTCGCGGTAATTCGCTACGGACTCATCGTAATTGGCTTTGGCCTGGTCGGAGACGGCGTGACGCCGCCCCGCGTCGAAAAGCGTCTCCACCGCGGTGGGCCCCAGCGACCAGAAGAAGCTGGGCCCTTGGAATAGCGAGCCCAGTTCGCCGCTCTCCTGGCCTGCCGTTCCGCTCAGCGTGATGGTGGGAAAATACGCGGCGCGCGCGATTCCGATTCCTTCGTTCGCTACCTGCATGCGGCGTTCGGCAGCGGCGATATCGGGACGCCGTTCGAGCAAATCCGACGGCACCCCCGGAGGAACTAGGGGAGGCGGGGCGTCCAGAGGCAACGGCGGCACCGAGAAAGTGGATGCCGGCTGGCCAACCAGCACCGCGATGGCATGTTCGTAGGCCGCGCGCTGCACTTCCACATCCTGCCCTTCCGCGCGGGTGGTTTCCAATTGCGTTTGCGCTTGCGCCACGTCCAACTCGGACGCGATCCCGCCGTCGTGGCGTTGTTGCGTCAGCTTCAGAGCCTGCTGGTACGCGGAGACAGTGGAATCCAGCAAGCGCTTCTGCGCGTCAAGCCCGCGCATTTGAAAATAATCGGTGGCCAATTCGGCGTGCAGGCTAAGATTCACGTTGGCCAGATCGGCAGCGCTGGCCTGGCCCTCCGCACGTGCCTGTTCGACCATGCGCCGGATACGGCCCCACAAATCCAGTTCATACGATGCGTTGAGCGGAATTTGATAGTCGGCGTAGTTCACTCCGCCCACGGTGTAGTAAGGCTTGTTCTTCGAAATACGGTTTCCGGTCAGCGACGGAGCACCGGAAACTGTTGGGTACAGGCCCGATCGCGCGATGCGAACTTGATCCCGGGCAATGCGGAACTGCTCCTCCGCCGCCTGCAAATTCTGGTTCGATACTTCGATCCTGGCTTCCAGTCGATCGAGCTGCGGATCCTGATAAATCTTCCACCACTCGCCGCGGGCCACATCGTCACTCGGCTGTGCGGTCTTCCAGTCACCCGTTTCCTGGTAAGTGGCCGGCGCTTCGGCGGGCGGGCGCGAGTATTTCGGGCCCACCATGCAGCCGCCCAGCCACACGATTGCCGCACCAAGCAGCCCGTACAAAACTCGGCGACACCGGCGCGATTCCTTGCCGCGCGATGCCCCGGCGCACTCCGATGGCCGATTCACTGCCGTCACCGCGGCCGCCCGGCCGAATCCGGCTGTGCTGGTTGTTTGGGAACGGCGATGCGAAGCTGTTCGCCGTCCACCACCGAGTCCGGTGGATTGGTAATCACTTTTTCGTCGCCGCTGATGCCGGTGACCACTTCCACTTCCGACCCATAGTCGCGCCCGAGAGTCACCGGTTTGATCACCGCTTTGTTGTTCTCGTCCACGGTGGCTACCTGCAAGCCCGAGGCCTGAAAAATCAACGCGCTGACCGGCAAAATAAACATAGGACTCCCGCTGGGCAGTTTCAAATGCATCTGCGCGTAGGCACCCGGAAAAAGTTCACCGGTAGGATTATCCACATCCACTTCCACCAGCAGCGTCCGCGTGCCGGGATCGATGGAGTTGGATGTGCGCGTCAATTTTCCGGTGAAACGGCGATTCGGAAATTCCGCCAGGGTTAAGTCGGCGGTCAATCCGGGCTTGGCCGCTTGCGAATACTGCTCCGGCACGTTCACGAAAACGCGCATTTTGCTTATCTGCGCGATATGGAAAAGCTCTTGCGCGGCACCGCCATTGCCGGAATTGATCAGATCGCCCACGTCGGTATTACGCGCGGTGATTACCCCGTCGAACGGAGCGTAGATTTTCTGAAAAGCCTGCGTTTCCTCCAGCCGCTTGAGGTTGGCCGCGGCGGACTCCTTCGTCGCTTTCTTCGCTGCGAAATCCCCTTGCGCGTTATCCACATCCTGCTTGGAAACCGAGTCGGTGCTCTTCAAATCCTGGTAGCGAGCGGAAGTAGTCTCCGCCAGCTTCTCGTTGGCGTCCGCGGTCGCCAAATCCGATCTTGCGCCCTGAAGCTGCTGATCCACTTCTGGCGTATCGATTTCCGCGAGCAGTTGCCCCGCTTTGACGTGCGTTCCAATGTCCATGTACCACTTCTTCAAATATCCGTTGGTTCGCGCGTAAATCGGCGCGTCCACGAACGCTTGGATGTTTCCGGGAATCACCACTTCCTCGGCGTTCGCGCCCTTCTTGGGCTGCATCACCGAGACCGTGGGCACCGCCAGGTCATTCGTTTCGCCGCGCAAGTCGGCCTTGGCCTTCATCCGCGGCAATATTCCAGCCGCGACGACGCAGGCAACCACGATCAACCCGACGATCGCGATCCATATGCCGCGTTTCGGCCGCGCTTCCCGGTCTGTGCGGCGCTCGTTGGACTGCGCTGTGTGTCTATCGCCCGACTCGGTCATGAATCCTCATTTTCTTCCTTGGTTATGCTCGTCCTCATCGTCACGGTCTTGCACTAACGGGTTTGCGGCTTCGACGTTCGCCGTCTTGTGCACCACGCTGAAAAAAACGGGCACGAAGAAAAGTGTGGCGACCGTCGCGAATAGCAGTCCGCCAATCACCGCTCGTCCTAGTGGCGCGTTCTGCTCTCCACCCTCTCCCAATCCCAACGACATCGGCAGCATGCCGATAATCATCGCCAGTGCGGTCATCAATACCGGACGGAATCGCGTGAAGCCCGAAGACAGCGCCGCTGCTCCTGATTCCATTCCTTCCACCAACTGTTCCTTGGCGAAGCTCACTACCAGGATGCTATTGGCGGTTGCCACTCCCATGCACATGATCGCGCCGGTCAGCGCCGGCACGCTCACCGTGGTTCCGGTAACGAAAAGCATCCACACGATGCCGGCGAGGGCAGCCGGCAGTGCCATCAGAATGATAAAGGGATCGAGCCACGACTGGAAGTTCACCACGATCAGCAAGTACACCAGCAAAATCGCAAAGGCCAGCCCGCCCAACAGGCCCTCGAACGACGAATTCATAGTATCGATCTCGCCGCGGACGGTTAGTTGCGTTCCGCGCGGCAGGTTCTTGCGCGCAGCGTCCAGAATGGGCTTCATGTCGCCGGCGACACCACCTAGGTCCCGCCCTTGCACCGCACCGAAAATGTCGATCACCGGCGCAATGTTGTAGTGCGAAACTACGCCCATCTCCGCCCCACGTTTGTAAGACGCCAGGCTGGCCAGAATTTCGGGTTGCGTTCGGGAGCTGGTCCCGGTTACCGGAATATTCTGCAGGTCGTTAAGCGAATCGACGCGGTACTGCGGCGTCTGCGTGGCGATGCTGTAGGTCACCCCGGATTTTGGATCGAGCCAAAACGCTGGGCTGGTCTGAAAGCTTCCGCTGAGCGATACCAGTAGGTTTTGCGCTACGTCGCGCTCGCTGTATCCAGCCTGCTGTGCCTTGGTGCGATCCACATCGATATGCAGCAGCGGCTGATTGAACTGCTGCTGGATTCGCAGGTCTACGACGCCCGGAATAAATTTCAGTTGGTTGAGCAGTTTGTCGGCAACCACACGATTGGCGGCCAGGTCTCTGCCCCCCACCTGGACGTCGATTGGCGCGGGCAATCCGAAGTCCAGAATCTGGCTGACGATATCCGCCGGCAGGTCGTAGAAGGTGACCGCAGGAAAATCGCGATTCAGCTTGGCGCGCAGAGCGCGAACGTACTTCGCGGTGGGATGATGCTTGGGCTTGAGCGAGACGGTGATATCGGCGTCAGCGGTGCCCACCGGCGCGGAGTTGCTGTAAGAAAGATTGATGCTGCTGTATGGCAGCCCGATATTGTCGATGATCGTTTCCAGTTCGCTTTGCGGTATCTCTTCCCGAATTTCCTTTTCCACACGGTCGCAGATCGCCGCGGTGTCTTCGATACGGGTTCCGGTAGGAGCGCGCATGTGCAGCTTGAATTCGCCGCTATCGACGCTTGGAAAGAAATCCTGACCGAGCCACGGCAACAGCAAAAACGAAACAACGCAGCAAAGCAGGAAGCCGAACACGAACGATTTCCGATGCTCGATGCAGCTCTCCAGCAAGTGGTGGTACCGCTCCCGCAAGTGTTCGAATCCGTGTTCGAACTTCACTTGCATCCGAACCAACGGGTTCTCCGATTTTTCCGCCGCCGCCCGGCTCTCTTCTTCGCTCTGCGACACGAGCAGGTACTTGGCCATGGTTGGCACCAGCGTGCGCGAGAGCAGGTACGACGCCATCATCGCGAACACCACCGCTTCGGCCAGCGGCACGAAAAGGTAGCGGGCCACACCCGTCAGGAAAAACATCGGTACGAACACGATGCAAATGGCCAGCGTCGATACGAAGGCCGGAATGGCGATCTGCGACGCGCCATCCAGAATAGCCTGCACGATTTCTTTGCCCTGGCTCAGGTTGCGGTTGATGTTTTCAATTTCCACGGTGGCGTCGTCCACCAGGATTCCCACCGCCAGCGCCAGTCCGCCGAGCGTCATGATATTGATGGTTTCGCCCAGCGCGCTCATCACGATGATCGACGTTAAAATCGAAAGTGGAATCGAAACCGCAATGATCAACGTGCTCCGCCAGCTCCCCAGGAAAATCAAAATCATGATGGCCGTCAGGCACGCCGCAATCAGCGCTTCGCGTACTACCCCTTCGATGGACGCCCGCACAAAGATCGATTGGTCGGAGAATGGCTTGATCTGCAGTTCGCTGGGCAGTCCAGCTTGAATTTCCGGAAGCTTTTTCTTGATGTTGGAAACGATGTCCAGGGTGGAAGCATTTCCCGATTTCAGCACCACCATCAGAACAGCTCGCTGGCCATCCACCCGCGCGATGTTGGTCTGCGGCGCAAAACCGTCGCGGACGTTGGCCACATCGTGCACGTAAACCGTGTTGGTACCGACGGTTTTGATGGGCAGATCGTTCAGTTCCTGGATTCGTTCCGGCGCACTATTCAAATTCACTTCGTATTCGTATTCCCCGATCTTCGCAGTGCCGGCCGGCAGGATCAGGTTCTGGGCGTTGATGGCGTTTACCACGTCATTCGGCGACAGGTTCTTCGATTGCAGTTGCCCGGTGTTCAAATCCACCATTACTTGCCGCTGTTTCCCGCCGTACGGATAAGGCACGGCCGCCCCCGGCACGGTGATCAGGCTGGTGCGGATGAAGTTCACGCCCAGATCGAATAGCTGTTGTTCGGAGAGACCGTTCCCCGCCAGCGCCAGCTGTAGGATGGGGACGGTGGAAGCGTTGTATTGAATCACCAACGGAGGGTTCGTTCCAGGCGGCAACTGGCGCAAGGAGGTCTGTGAAACCGCGGTCACCTGCGCCACCGCGTTTCCGATCTGCACGCTGGGCTGGAAGAAGATCTTCACTACCGCAATCCCGTTCAGAGACTGCGATTCAATATGCTGAATGTCGTTGACCGTGGTGGTCAGGATGCGTTCGTAGTTAAAGACGATCCGTTGCGACATCTGATCCGGATCGAGGCCGGTGTAATTCCACAGGACGCTGATCACCGGAATATTGATGTTGGGGAAAATATCTGTGGGCGTACGCAGGATCGACACGGGTCCCAGAATCAGGAGCAGGATCGAGGCCACCACGAATGTATAGGGGCGCCGGAGCGCCAGTCTTACGATCCACATCGAGTGACACTACCCCTTTCCAAAACTGCGACACCTGGACCTGGTGTACCGATTACCGCAGGTTTGCTGTAACTCGCGCCGATTCAGTTGTGTACCTGGCCAGCAATGGCGGTGCGGTCCGTTCAGCGGCAACTACTCAGTGTAATGGATGCGCGGAGAACCGGGTAGGTTTCGAGAAACTGCGGGGGTATGTCCTACTTCACCACGGTCTTAAACGCCGGCCCACTCTCATTTCCATTTTACACGGCAATTCCAAGACAATTCTTGGTCGGTGTTCAATCCGGCGGCATTCGCAAACCGGCGACCTGGAAAGAGGCGAACAGACTGCGCACCCGCTAGGCCTTGGCTGTCGCGCCATGCCCACCCATCTGGATACCTCGGTCGGTTTGACATCGGCGCTGCTAAGTCATTATATGGAGCGACGCGGAGGTTGGCAGGATCTGCATCCGCGACGAGGTGCGACGACCAGTTATGTCTGTCAAGTTCAAGTGCCTCTTGGGCCTGCTGCTTTTGCTCCCGAGTCTGGCGAACGCCCAGCCGCCGCCCGCTAACCTGATTGCTAATATTTCCGGGCGGACATCGATCAGTCTGAGCGGCGTATGGAAAATCATCGTCGACCCTTACGAGACTGGTCTGGGGGCTCGCTTCTACGAAAACAGGAAGCCCAAAGACAAGCAAGATCTGGTGGAATACGATTTCGATTCATCGGGCAATCTGAAGGTACCGGGCGACTGGAACACCCAGCGCGAAAGCCTGCTCTTCTACGAAGGCCCGGTCTGGTACCAGAAATCGTTTGAGTACCACCAGCGCGGGCACACCCGGTCCTTCGTCTATTTCGGAGCGGCCAATTATCTGGCTCGCGTTTATCTCAATGGAAAAAGGCTCGGAGAGCACACTGGCGGTTTTACGCCATTCAATTTCGAGGTCACTGACGATCTGCGCGATGGGGATAACTTCCTCATCGTGGAGGTGAACAATCAGCGCCACAGCGATGGCGTCCCCGCACTGAACACCGATTGGTGGAATTACGGCGGTTTAACCCGTGACGTGGCGATCGTCGAAACACCGGAAACGTTCATCCAGGATTATTTCGTGCAGCTCGCCAAGGGTTCCCGCAGTGACGTGGCCGGATGGATAAAACTCAACGGCGCAGCTCCGGCACAGCTCGTGACCCTGGAAATCCCCGACGCCGGACTGCGAAAGAGCATCACGACCGACGCCAACGGCTATGCTGATTTCCACTTTCCGGCCAAGCTCCGGCTATGGTCGCCGGAGACGCCGAAGCTCTATCACGTGATTCTCTCCACCGCTGGCGATCGAATCGAAGATCAAATCGGGTTTCGCACCGTCGAGACGCGCGGCGCCCAGATTTTGCTGAACGGCAAACCGCTTTTCTTGCGTGGTATTGCGATGCATGAGGAAGCTCCGTTCCGCAGCGGGCGTTCCTTCTCCGCGGAAGACGCCGCGACCCTGCTGGGTTGGGCCAAGGATCTTGGATGCAACTTTGTGCGCCTCGCTCACTACCCGCACAATGAAGCCCTGATTCGCGCGGCCGACCGCATGGGCATTCTGGTCTGGGCGGAAGTTCCTGTTTACTGGGATATCGAATGGACCAATTCCGCCACCCTGGACCTCGCCCAGCAACAGATGCGCGACCTGGTGGCCCGCGATCACAATCGCGCCGCCGTAGTTCTGTGGTCGGTTGGAAATGAGACGCCCATTTCCGCCCCGCGCACGGAGTTTCTGAAGCAGCTGGCGGCCTACGCTCGCCAACTGGACTCCACGCGATTGATTACCGCGGCCTTGAATCGCACCGAAAGTGGCGGCCCCGATACTCGCGTGTTGAACGATCCGCTCGCCGAATCGCTGGATGTTATCGGACTCAACGAATACCTGGGCTGGTACAGCGGCCTGGCCGAAGATGCCGACCGCGCGGTGTGGAAGGTACCCGAAGAAAAGCCCCTGATCATCAGTGAATTCGGCGCCGGAGCGATATACGGCTATCACGGAGACGCCGAAACTCGCTTTACCGAAGAATTTCAAACCCGCGTTTTCCAACACCAGATCGAAATGCTGAAACGAATTCCGTCGCTCGCCGGAATGTCCCCCTGGGTGCTGATGGATTTTCGTTCGCCGCGCCGTCCGCTGACCGGCATCCAAGATTTCTACAATCGCAAAGGATTGATCTCCGATCGCGGCCAGCGCAAACAAGCGTTCTATACCCTGCAAGAGTTCTATCGGAAAATGGCCGAGACGCAAGGCGTTGCCGCCCATCCTGGGGACGCCAAGTCAGAGTAGTGCTTCCAGAAGGGAGTACAAATGGTCCGAAAGCGAACCCCTCCCACCAGCCCGAATCATCGCGATGCCCTGATACAGACTTATGCGATCAACGACGCAATGAACCAGCTTCTCCTTTCGCGCCTCGATCCTCGCTCGTGGCGCGCGGAACCACCCGGCCAGATAGGAAACGGCCGCACCGTCGGCGCGATTTTTGCGCACCTCCACAATAACCGCCTGGCGTGGCTCAGGAATTCCGCGCCACATCTGAAGCGGCCCGCTCCGCTCGATCCGTACCGCTGCACCATGAAGCAAGCCGCGGCTGGGCACGAGAAGAACGCGACGCAGTGCCTTGCTATGCTCACCGCCGCGCTATCCGGCGATCCGAAGCAGCGCGTCACGAAATTCTCGCGCGGGAGTTGGGCGCCCACCTGGCCCGCTGGCGCTACCATGTTCGCTTACATGATCTCGCACGAAGCCCATCATCGCGGGCAAATCCTGATGCTCGCGCACCAACTTGGCTATCGCCTGCCGGACGAAGCCGCCTACGGCATTTGGAACTGGGATAAATTGTGGAAGCAAACCGGCTAGAGAATCACATCAACCATTCAGATGAGAAGTCCGGTAACCGGAATCCCATCGAGTTTCAGGAAACCACCCTGCAATCCGACATGTTCGATATCGCCCTGCCCCCGGGCTACGTGGTCGACGAACTTCCCCCGCCCTTCCAGGCCCATTGCGACTACGCCCGATACAAAAGCGAAGTCCAGGTAAAAGACACCGTCCTCCACTACACCCGCACCTACGAAATCACAGACCTGGTAGTCCCCTCCGAAAAGCTCTCCGGAGTCCGCGACTTCTTCCACCAGGTAGCCGCCGCAGACCAGCGTCGTCCATCAGCGCACCGCCACCCCCTAGCCCTGCGGGACGAAGCGCATCTCGGCCTGCGCCGCTAGGACGTCTTGGCCGACGCGTCGGCTAGCGGCAGCCACACTTGGAAGCGTGTTTCGCCGGGCTTTGAATTCACCAAGATAGTGCCGTGGTGCTTCTTCACGATGCGTTTGACGGTGTCGAGGCCGAGGCCGGTGCCCTCCCCCACGCCTTTGGTGGTATAAAAGGGCTCGAAAATGTGCGGCTGCACTTCGGGGGAGATTCCAGGGCCGTTATCGATGATCTCCACCACCGCGCAGTTGTCATCGCGATAGGTGCGCACGCGCAGCTGGCCCTCGCCGCCCATCGCATCAATGGCATTGTCGATGATGTTGGTCCAAATCTGATTCAGCTCGCTGCCAAATGAATTCACGATCAGAGGAATGCGCTGGTAGTCGCGCTCGACTTCCACTCCGTGCTTGAGCTTGTGGTTCAGGATGGTGAGCGTCGTTTCGAGACCCTTCACAATGTCCAAGTTTTGCACCGGGGTCTGGTCCATGTACGTGTATTCCTTGATGGCGCGGACCAGATCCGATATTCGCGATGTGCCGCTCTCGATCTCGTTCAACAATGTGGCCACCTCCACCGAAGCAGCGATCCTCACTAACGCCGCGCGCGCCGTACCTGCATCGAGGATCGCGAATAAAGACTCGAGCGCCTGCGGCTGAATGTTCTTTCGCGCCAGATCGGCAGCCATCTGCCACATGTCGCTCTGTCCGTGGCTGCGCAACAAAGAGTCAATCTGTTCTTCCAGGTCGCTCATGGTGAGCGCATCCGGCGGAATTTCGTTCCGCTGAATAAACGAAGCTTCCAGCTTCTCGATTTCCGACCTTTGCACGGCAGTCAGGTCGCGGCTTCCCAATTCATGGCTTGCGTCACGGATGCGCTTCAGCACTTCGCGCAGTTGGCTAGTGGCGCGCCGCGCGGCCGAAGCGGGATTATTAAGTTCATGCGCCAGCCCCGCCGATAGCTTCCCCAAGGACGCCAGCCGGTCGCGTTGTTGCTCCATCCGGGTGGTTTCGCGAATCCGGTCGGACATCATTCCCACCAGGCGCTGGGTCAACTCCGGCATCTTTTGTACGAGCTCGGGAAACAGCGAAGACGGAAAACGCAGGGCACGGGCATCGGTGATCGCTCGCGTCCCGTAGGTGAACTGCTTCATCCGCGAAAACGGCAGCACTCCGGTAACCTCGCCTGGCTTCATCGTAATTACGATCGCCTCGCCGCTAAACTCGCCCTTTATCTGAAGCTGTCCCTCCAGGATCACGAACATCGCATCCGCGGCGTCACCCGGGCGAAAGTAAGGTTCGCCAGCCTTGAGACTCAGTTCTTGCGACTGGCTGATGAACCAGGAAATCTGATCGTCCGGCAGACCGGCGAATACCGGGATGCTATGAAGTTCTGAGTTTTCGACCATTTTTTTACACCTTGCTCAAATACTGATGGATGAACTGCACCGCCACCGAACCTTCGCCCACACCCGAAGCCACCCGCTTCACCGAACCGTGTCGCACATCACCCACCGCGAAAAGCCCAGGAACGTTGGTCTCCAGCAAGTAAGGATCTCGATCCAACGTCCAGCCCTTGGGGCGCTGCCCGTCTCGCATCAGGTCAGGGCCGGTGAGGATGAACCCACGCGCGTCGCGCTCGACCATATCCCCCAGCCAGTCCGTCCGCGGTTGCGCTCCAATAAAAATGAACATCGAACTCGCCGGCACCCGTTCCACATTGCCGGTATCCGTGCAAAGCACCGAAATCTCCTCCAGATGGGTCTCTCCGTGCGCCTCGACGATGCTGGCGTGTGACCAAATCTGAATGTTGGGTCTTTCCTGGATCTGGTCGATTAGATACTGCGACATCGTGCTGGCCAGCGAGCTTCCCCGCACCAGGATCACCACACGTTCCGCATACTTCGAGAAATTCATCGCGGCCTGGCCCGCCGAATTTGCGCCACCCACAACGTAAGTGATTTCTCCTTGGCAGGACATCGCTTCCGTGGCGCCGCCGCCATAGTAGATACCGGCCCCCTGCAGCCGGTCGATCCCCGGAGCATCCAGCCTCCGCCACTGCACGCCAGTTGCGATCATCAACGCGTAGCAGGAAAGTTCGTTGCCGTCCGCCAACTTGATGATCCGGTAAGAGCCTTCCGTGCGGATGCCCGTCGCTTCCTGCGGCGACAGAATTTCCACTCCAAAACGCTGCGCTTGCGTCACTGCACGCCGCGCCAGATCACCTCCGCTGAGCCCCATCGGGAATCCAAGATAATTCTCGATGCGTGAACTCATTCCCGCCTGGCCACCCGGCGCCTCGCGCTCAATCATCACCGTATGCAATCCTTCTGAGGCGCCATAGACCGCGGCGGCCAGACCGGCCGGCCCTCCGCCGATGATTGCCAGATCGTAAAAATTGGTTTGCGCGCGTGTTCGCAACCCCACTTTTTGGGCAACGTCCGCCGGTACGCCCTCCAGAAGTTTCGTCCCGTCCGCGAACAACACCACCGGCAGACTGGCGGCCTCCGACCCCAAAGCTTCCAGCAGGCGTTTGGTTTCCGGGTCGTTGGCAGAGGTCTCCACGTCAATCCACTGGTAGGGCACGCGATTGCGCGCCAGGAAATCTCGCAATTCGTACGATCGCGCCGACCAGCGAGTCCCCAACACGCGTATTCCCTCGAACTTAGGCCGATACGTAGCGCGCCAATCATCCAGCAAATCGTCCACCTGAGGGTAGAGATGATCGGCGGGAGGATCCCACGGCTTCAGGAAAAAATAATTGATGTTGGCCTGATTGATGGCGCTGATGGCTGCGTTGGTATCCGCATAGGCGGTGAGCAGCGCTCGCTTCGCATTCGGGAAAACATGCATCGCTTCCTGCAGAAACGTCACCCCATCCATCCGCGGCATGCGCTGATCGGCAAGAAGCAGCGCCACGCTGTCGCCGCGCAACTGCAACTGTTTCAAGAGTTCGAGTGCGCCTTCAGGACTCTCGCTCGCGATCACCCGAAATTCCGCCCCGTAATGTGACCGCAAATCCCGCTCAATCGCCCGCAACACCCCAGCGTCGTCATCCACACTAAGCAAAATTGGTTTCGGCATATTCGGTTCGGCCCTCGTGGCCAGAGCGATTCTAGTCTGCCCACCCTCCTGGGCAAACCGATTAGATGCAAAGGTCAGTATTTCGACACAGATCAGAGGTCGCACACCAAACCTTTCGGCGGGCAGGACCGCCTTTGTCCACGCAGTCTTGGTCCGGTAGTATGTTGAGAACGCCGGGCCCATAGCTCACTTGGTTAGAGCAGTGGACTCATAATGTACTCGTCAATAGTCGGGTTCGTTTGTTGTCAGCGCTTTATGGGTCATACGGAAGCATCAAACGGCATCATTCGGGCATGTCGGACAGCATTTTGGGCAAGGATTTGGGCGACGATCTCTGGTACCTTTTTTTTTCTGAATAAACCCACTCATCGTACTTCGCCTCCGCGATCCGGTTAGTCCCCCACAGGTTTATGAAGTCGTAGGCGCGGAAGCGTCTGGCTGAGCGGCTGGGCAACAGGCGCCGCGAAAAAAACTCGTTGTAGCAGTTCTCATTGAACCATATGCATTTGATGTCGAAAGGAGTGAGCCTGGGCACACGAGGCGCATAGGAGCAAGTGCGTAAATCGTGAGTTGCGCGATCAGCTTGTTCGTGTGGGCGTCGGACTTGTAGTCGAGTATGTGGATCGCGGGTCGCGTACGTGCAGCAAGTCGAGAGCCGCTGCAATCAACTAAGCCGGGGACAACTTCCGGAGGCCGGCGCGAATCTCTCTTCAAAGGCTGGACTTTACCGTGAGCCGTCCGACCGCAAGCGATACTGAGAAACTTGTTTCAGACTTTTGTACCCAGGCGGCTCGAAGTTCTCATGACCTGGGATCTGGCGGACATCCGCCACGGCGTCAACGGCTATTTGCGCGAGCTTCTTGGCCACCAGGACTTGGGGGGCCTCCTGAATATCACCGGCAAGCATTGTCGAATCGTACAGTATTCCGCCTCCATCGATCAGAAATTCCTCTCCTCCGCCCGATAAGGTGCCTCCCACAGGCGCCTCTGGACCGTTACTTCTTTCTAGAAACCTCCCCACACTACCTTTCTGAAATCGCAGTATGTATTTTATCGGAAAATTCTGATAGCCGGCTATTTTCACATCTTGGCCGACAAAGGTGACCGTAACGCCATCAGGCCGCGGCACTGTGATGGTGTGGGTCGCTTTATCAAAGCGAATTACGTCGTCGGCACCAACCTGTGAAGAACCTGGAGCAGCCTGGGGAGTGGGAGCCGTTGCGCTCGCTCCGACATTTGGTCCGGCATTATTCTGTGCGGGCAGCGACGAGTTGGCGACGCCGGGATTAGCTAAACGAAAGGCAAGGGCCGCATTAGCGCGCGCCGAAGCAGCGCTGACAAGCGCTTCTTTCCCCTTCTGCCCCTTTGACCACAACACAGTGCCGTTTTGTTGAATTGTCAACACCTCGGCGCGGCCACTAGTGATATTGCTTAGAATCCTCTGTCCGGCCACTTCTTCGGTGATCATGCTCGGTTTGCCATTCATCGTCAGAATAGTAAACTTGCTGCCTGGAGCCCCGTCGTACTCAAAGGGTTCGCTTTGGGTCACAGCGGGGGTTGGGTTGCCCGATGAACTCTGGCCGCGCGCGGGTGGAAGGAAGGGCGTGAGAAGCAACGCGGAGACTGCCAGAGCCGACGCGAGGACGCGATTGGCATGGTGATCCCGAGGACTCATGTCGTACCTCCATTGGGGCGTAAAATCTTGGGCACAATCTACCACGTTCTCTTTTCTGAGGAGTTCCAAGTTGAGCCTGGACGCCTGCTGCACAAAGTGCCGTTTCAGGATGCGTCGTTTTGGCCGGAATCTCCTTCTTGAGCTCGAACACGGCGCCATAGTACACCCGCCTGGTTTGTTCGCACCACCGTGGAATTATTTTTGTGAAATTATTTTCATCGGGAGGACTCCCGACGGTCTGCCATGCGCGCCCCCCTCCGTGCCAACATCTCTGAGACAGTAGTAGTACTCTTAATTAATGAGCAGGGCGAGAAAGAAAAAGGACGAGATGAACGGTAATGCTTTTGGTGTTCTTTCTCCAGGGGCTTTGGCTGGCGCGGAACGGAGCGAAGGCGAGCGCAGCGAGCCGCAGCGACACAGTCGCGTGTTCGGAAAAGGAAGTCGGTTTGGCAGATCGAATTCGATGGTACTCCTCTGTGGCTACAACAAAAGTCGTCTTGGTCATCACCGGTGGGAACGCCGCTGTACATTCGCCGCAAAGCGAAAATCGGAAATCGTCAAAGGGTTCTTTTCCAGGCGAAATCCCCGATTCGGCCGCTGATGGTCTGGGGCGAACGGGTCGTCGGAAAAACGGATTCGGAATAGGTTTTTTCCGCCCACCGAGCCCAACGTCCCTGTCGCGGCATCCAGGATCGCGCGCTGCAACCGCGTAGACGACCTCGGCGGATTTCAACCGGCGCACAAGCGTTGCACCGAGCCGCGAAAAGAGGAGCACTTGAATGGTACTGAAAAAAGGGCAATGGGTGAAAATCAAGAATTTCGAGACCTACGGAACCATTGTTAGGCAGCGAAGAGGCGACGCAGAGTTACCGGAACCGGAGCGAAGCTACGAAAACCACATGCCAAGGCAATGATCACGTTGAGCGGCTTAAAGAATCCGGCGATGGAACGCATGTCAGTCGCCTCCTGAAATGATGCTACCGCTCACCCGCGGTATTCACAAGCGCACCGCCCGCAGCGGCTCCACTGCGCTGCGGCTCGCTGCGCTCGCCTTCGCTCCGTTCCGCGCCAGCCAAAGCCCCTGGAGAAAGAACACCAAAAGCATTCCCGTTCATCTCTTCCTTTTTCTTTCTCGCCCTGCTCATTAATT
>Ga0182024_10011274_pt1 | contig 17990 bp, 19 predicted proteins | sample P32metaG_FD_120480 | JGI IMG/M metagenome (GOLD analysis project Ga0182024, IMG submission 120480) | Permafrost microbial communities from Stordalen Mire, Sweden - P3-2 metaG (Illumina Assembly) | ecosystem: Environmental > Terrestrial > Soil > Wetlands > Permafrost | place: Sweden: Stordalen... | reverse complement strand
CTTGCAGGCGACCGGCAAGGTCGAGGCCGAGGCGCGCATCGACGTGCGCGTCGTCGCCAAGGGCGTCGCCTATATGGCGAGCCTGTCGCTGGAGGCGAACGTCCAGTTCATGACGGTGATGGCGACGAAGATGCCGTATATCGGGCGGGGGTAGTCATCGGCCAACCCCCCACCCCAACCCTCCCCCGCTAGCGGGGGAGGGAGATAAGCAGCGTCATGCGCCAACACGCTCCTTCCCCCGCTGGGGGAAGGTTGGGATGGGGGTCAAACAGCTCAGACTTACGACGGCATCGGGCCGAGATAGTCGCGCTTGGCGATATTGACCCCGGTGCTGCGGATGATGTCGTACGCGGTCGTCGCGTGGAACTGCACCTGCAGCATCGCGAAATGGTAGAGGTAGTTCTGGCACTTGAACTCGCGCGGCTGGCCGCCCATCGGGACCGTGATGACCGTGTCTTCCTTGCCGTCGAGCTGATCCGCACGCAGCCCCTTCAGGAAGTCGACGGTTTTGTCGATGCGCGCCTGGCACTCGGCGAAGCTGTTGTCCTGGTCGGGGAAGGACGGCAGAGCGACCCCGGCGACCCGGCCGGCTCCGGATGAATGCGTGCAGACCTGCCGCACCTGACGCTCGAGCGTGAACATGTCGGGGAAGAGCCGCAGGTTCAGCACCACGGCGGCATCCCATTTTTGCGCGGTGGTGTGCTCCTCGGCCTTTTGCAGCACGGTCTTGAGGCCGCTCAGCAGCTGCAGGCATACCGGAACAAAGCCGCTATACATCGTGACTGCCATGAAACGCTCCTTCTCTGGAGTGGGGGGAAATTAGGCGATCGATTGTAGCGGCGCGAGGTCATGCCGGGAAGCCAGCTAGCGTACCCGCGGCAATTCCATGCGCACCGCGACCGCGGCGCTGGCGACGACCGCGGTGTCGTGGCCGTCGTCGCTGGGGATGTCGAGCCCGCCCTTGACCACCGTCACGGTGACCTGGCCGTGCGGCAGGGTCGCCTTGACGGCCGCGGCGTCGACCCGCTCGGGCCGCTGCGCGCCGATCGTGACCTCGACCTGCATCTGTTTCGAGTCGAGGCCTAGCGTGCGCAGGAAGGTCAGCGAGCTGTGATGCAGCGCGTCCTGCACCGCGCGGATCGCCGCCTTGGTGTAGTCGCCGCCATGCAGATCGTTGCCGCTGCCCATTTCGAGGATGATGCGTTTCGCCGCCATGGCTCTATTCCTCACACATCGAGCCGCACGATGGCGGCGGCGTGCGCCAGCACCATCGAGTCGGTGCCCGAATCGTTGGGGATTTCGAGCCCGCCTTCGACGACAGTGACCGTGCCGGTGCCGTGCGGCAGCACGGCCAATACCTCTACCCGATCGACCAACTCCGGATGCGGCACGCCGATCATGACGTCGACCCGCATCGAGTCGACCGGCAAGCCGACCGCGTCGGCGATACTCAGCGAATTGTGCCAAAGCGCGTCGCGCAGGGCGCGGACCGCCGCCTTGGTGTAGTCCGCGCCACGGATGTCGGTGCCCATGCCGAGTTCGAGCACCATACGTTTCAGAGCCATCGCCGCACCGCCTTTCTACCGGCGCATCCTAGGCGCTCGCGGCGGCTGCGTCATCTCGGCGATAGGTTTGGCCATCGCCTCTGCTAAGATCGTGGCTTACGCGGGAATGACAACCGATAGCGGGAACGGCGTGGGCTGGAAGACAAGGATTTTTGCCGTCATCGCCTTTATCGGCGCCATCAGCCTCACCGTCGTCGCGCGCGCCGACCCGTTCCCGATCCGCATCGGCTGGGTGCAGACGCCGGGACATATGGCGCCCGTCGTCGAGGCGCTGGCCAAGCGTCACCCGGAGCTCTTCAAGCATCTCGGCCAGAGCTATGCGATGCAGCCGATGCGCTTCAACGGCACGACGCCGCAGATCCAGGCGCAGGCGATCGACGAGCTGGAAATCGCCAGCCAGGCGCCGAGCGCGCTGGCGCTGGCGATCACCAACGCGCATCTCGACGAGCGCATCGTCGCCGACGTGCTGCAGGACGGCCGGGACGGGTATTTCAGCGAGAATTTCGTCGTCAGATCGGACGGGCCGATCAAGACGATCGACGACGTCAAGGGCAAGCGCATCGCTACCAACACGCTCGGCTCGGCGAGCGACTCGGCGATGCGCACGATGTTCCGCAAGCACGGCATCCAGGACGCCGATTTCACCACGGTCGAGACCAATTTCGCCAATATGCCGGCGATGCTCGAAGGCGGTAAGCTCGACATGATCGGGCTGTTGCCGCAATTCGCCAAGGGCATGGTCGACAATCCCGCGTACAAGGTGCTGTTCACCTCGCGCGACGCGGTCGGCCCGAGTCAGGGCGTGATGTGGGCGATCCGGGCGAAGACGATCGCGGCGCACCGCGCGGCCTTTGTCGATTTCTTCGAGGATTATATCCGCGCCGTCCGCTGGTTCCTCGACCCGGCCAACCACAAGGAAGCGATCGCGATCGGCGCCGAGGTGACCAAATTGCCGGAAGAGAATCTCGACTACGCGTTCACCAAGGCCGATTTCTACCATTCGCCCGACGCCGTGCCGGACATTCCGCTGGTTCAGAAGGAGATCGACGAGTCGGTCGAGTTGAAGGTGTTGCCGAAGCCGGTCACGGTCAGCCCCGACTATGTCGACCTGTCGCTGATCGAGGAAGCGAAGCAGCGGCTTGATGGCAAGTAAGGACGGCCCCGGCCCCGGCCCCGGCGCCAGCGATATCGCGATCGAGCGGCTGAGCCACGGCTACAACCCGGCGCGCGGTCGCCCGGTGACCGCGCTTGAGGATGTCTCGCTGCGGGTGCGCGACCGCGAGTTCGTCGCGCTGTTGGGACCGAGCGGGTGTGGCAAGAGCACGCTGCTTTATCTGGTCGGCGGGTTCCTCCCGATCCAGAGCGGGACGATCCGCATCGGCGGGATGCCGATCGCCGGTCCCGGCCCGGACCGCGGCATCGTCTTCCAGCATTTCGCGCTGTTCCCGTGGAAGACCGTGATCCAGAACGTGCGCTACGGGCTCGAAAAGCAGGGCCTGGCGAGCGCCGAATGCGACCGGCGGGCACGCGAGTTCATCGAGCTCGTCGGGCTCGGCGGGTTCGAGACGAGCTATCCCTCGCAGCTTTCGGGCGGCATGAAGCAGCGCGCGGCGATCGCCCGGACCCTGGCGATAGACCCGGGTATCCTGCTGATGGACGAGCCGTTCGGCGCGCTTGACGCGCAGACCCGCAGCCTGATGCAGGCCGAGCTGTTGCGCATCTGGCAGGGCTCGCGCAAGACGGTGGTCTTCGTCACCCATGATGTCCAGGAAGCGGTATTCCTCGCCGAGCGGATCGCGGTGATGTCGGCCCGGCCCGGCCACATCAAGGAGATCGTCGACGCCAAATTCGACCGCGAGGACCCCGGCCTCACGCGCAGCCAGAAGTTCATCGATATGGTCGACTACGTGTGGAACCTGGTGCGCGGCGAGGCGATCATCGCGCAAGGAACCATGGCCCAGCGCGGAGGTGCGACGTGACCGCGGTACTGACCCGCTATTTCCCGCTGCTGCTGCTGGCCGCGGCCTGGGAGGCGGTGACGCGCGCCGGGCTGGTGCCGGCCTCCGCCTTGCCGTCGCTCGACAAGGTGGCGCAGGCCTGGTGGGGGCTCGCCGCCGGCGGCGATCTGTGGACCAACGGCGTGTCGTCGATGACCCGCGGCGCGGCGGGCTTGGCGCTGGCGATCGTCTTCGGTGCGCTGATTGGTGTGCTGATGGCCTGGTACAAGCCGGTGCTGGTGGTCGCCAACCCGATCGTGCAGTTCTTCTACCCGATGCCGAAATCGGCGCTGATACCGGTCATGGTGCTGTGGCTGGGGTTTGGCGACGCGTCGAAGGTCGTGCTGATCTTTGTCGGCTGCATGCTGCCGGTGACGCTATCGGCGTTCAACGGCGCGCGCGGCACCGAGGAGGTGCTGATCTGGTCGGCGCGCAGCATGGGGGCGAGCCGCGCCCGCGTGCTGTGGGAGGTGGTCGTGCCGAGCGCGCTGCCCGAGCTGCTGAGCGGTATCCGCACCGCGCTCGCTTTGTCATTTGTGCTGCTGGTCGCCTCCGAGCTGATCGTCGCGCGCAGCGGGTTCGGCTATATGATCGGCTGGCTCGGCGATGGCGGCGCCTATGATTCGATGTTCGCGGTGGTGCTGACCGTGGCGGCGCTCGGCTTTCTCGCCGACCGGCTCTATCTGATGCTGATGCGCCGCATCCTGGCGTGGCGCGAATGAGCGCCGAGACCCCGGCCTTCGCCCCGACGACGCCCGGTCTGCGGCTCGACCGGCTGGCGGCGGCCTGGGCGCAGCGCGCCGCGGGGATTCTGCCGTTGCTGGCGCTGGTCGTCGCCTGGGAGGCGCTGGCGCGCGCGCATATCCTCAGCACGTTCCTGCTGCCGCCGTTGTCGGCCGTGCTGGAGCGGGTGTGGGACGATACGGTCTCGGGCGATCTCGCGCTCAATCTCGGCGTGACGCTCTACCGGTCGATGGCCGGGTTCGCGATCGCCGCGGTCGCCGGCGTCGCGCTCGGCATCGTCATGGCGCGCAACGCGGCGGTGCGCTGGTTCTTTGATCCGATCGTCTCGGTCGGCTTTCCGATGCCGAAGATCGCTTTTCTGCCGATCTTCATGCTATGGCTCGGACTTTACGATGTCTCGAAGATCTCGATGGTCGTGTTCAACGCGATCTTCCCGGTGATCACCGCGACGATCGCCGCCGCCGAGGGCGTCGATGGCTATCTCCTATGGTCGGCGCGCAGCCTCGGTGCCAGCGAGCGGCAATTGCTGCGCGAGATTATTTTGCCCGCCGCCTTGCCGCAGATATTGACTGGGTTGCAAGTGGCGCTGCCGATCTCGCTGATCGTCGAGATCGTCACCGAGATGCTGATGGGCGGCACCGGACTCGGCGGCGCGATGATCGGCGCCTCGCGCTTCGCGGATTCGCCCGGCGTCTTCGCCGGTATCGTCGAGATCGCGATCGCGGGTCTCGCCCTGGTCAAAGGCATCGCGATCGTACGCCGCCACCTTCTCGTCTGGCACCAGGAAGCCGAGGACCCGACGACGGTTTGACGAAGAGTTTGACGAGGCACGTATGCTATTCTATGAGTACAATTTTCTTGTTTATTTCTTGCCGCTGACATATTTATTTTTCAGAGTTTACGATAGAAAGCCATTAACTTTAGTAATCGCTTCCGCCATATTTTATGCGTCATGGTCTCCGCCGTTCCTACTGCTTTTGTTGGCGACGGCGGTATTTGGTTACCTTGGTGGGCTTGCGCTGTATCGCAGAAAAAGTCGATGGCTGCTTAGCCTCCTCATTGTTACAGTGCTAACGCCGCTTGCCTACTTCAAGTATGGCCAATTTCTTAACGTAAATCTTCATTTTAATATTCCCGATGACCTATTATCGACGATGTTGCCGCTGGGAATTTCTTTTTATACATTTGAGCAGATTACTTACTTGGTCGATGTTTATCGGGGGACCGTACCGACACGGTCATTGATCCATTACGGGCTGTTCACCCTATTTTTCCCGCATCTGATGGCGGGGCCGATTCTGCGGCCGAAAGAGACCATCCCGCAATTCAGCGCCTTGGACTTGAGCGCACCGACATTCAACGCCGGCGCATTCCTGATGGCGCTCGGCCTATTCAAGAAACTGGCATTGGCCGATCATTTCGCGCCGGCCGTCGATCAGGTCTACAGCGTCCCGGGCCCTCTGACGTTCTGGCAATCGCTAACCGCGATTGTCGCGTACAGCCTGCAGATTTATTTCGATTTCTCCGGGTACAGCGACATGGCGCTGGGACTGGGCGGGATGTTCGGCATCCATCTCCCGGTCAATTTCAACAGCCCCTATAAAAGCGCGTCGCTGACCGAATTCTGGCAGCGCTGGCATATCAGTCTGTCGCTATTTTTTCGGGATTATTTGTATATCCCGCTTGGCGGCAATCGGCGCGGCAGGTTTCGGCAGTATGCAAATCTGCTCGTCACGATGTTCTTGTGCGGTCTGTGGCATGGGGCGAGCTGGACGTTCGTCTTGTGGGGCGGCTTGCATGGCGTCGGACTGACGGTTAGCCATGTGTTGCGCCGCTGGCGGCCGCAGCCGGACTGGCGGTTGCGACCGCTCAAGATCGCCGTGACGTTCAGCCTTGTTTCGTTGGCATGGGTGATATTCAGGGCCCCCGATCTCGCCGTCGCGAGCCGGATCTATGCGGGGCTCGGACAATGGCCCGGAACCGATCGTCCGACCGATTACCTGTTGTTGGTCGGCATTGTGCTGCTGGCGTTTCCCAACTCAAATCAGCTTGCCGCGCGGGTGCGCAATCTGCGAATGGCGGATATCCTCTATCCGCAACAGTTGCTCTATCGGTCAGCCGCTTACGTACTGGTCGGCACCATCGTCATCGGCGCTCTAATGAAGGCCTTTTATGAGCACGGGGCCGATTTCGCCGTTTATCGCACGCTGCCATTAGTGAAGGATGATAATTATATTCAAAATGATTCGGGAGATTACCGCTCAAATGTATTTAACAAAAGCATATTTGGAGATCGCAATGTGTATAGATCAATTATAATTGGCTCATCCTTCACTGTCCTGTGGAGCAATTATCAATTTACCTATGGTGATAAACCATATGAATCGGTCTCATTAGGAATGAATGGAAATTCGATTCTCAACGGATTCCGGACAGCTTTCGCTATTGTGCCAAAGGATGCAGTTGATACCCTGGTGTTTGGCCTTTCTCCTATCAACATTCTTTCGTTCACCCTAAACGATTTGGAAATACCATGGCCCGATCAGTGTACCCAGCCGTTTATGCAACTCGGGATGGGCATAGCCGTTGATCCCGCCCTGCTGACCTCCTGCGGTCCGATGAATTTTTCGCTCAGGAATTTCTCCGATTACCTATTCGCGCCCAAGCAACCGCAATATGGCGCGTTCAATGTATTTCTCCGAACCGTGCTGTCGGACTGGTCGTGGCCTTTTTATCGAGCGGGTTTCGACAAACTCGATTTGTCAAAAGACGGGCGCGCCGCGATCGACGCCGATGTGGCGAGCGCCTGGCAGGCGCCGATCATACCGGTCCAGCATCCGAAACTCGGCGCCGAACAGGATGATCACTGGAGCGAGCACGACCCCGCGGCAATCTTGGCTCCCGGGGGGACGATGTTTGAGGCCTTCAAGTCGCTCGCGTTGCTCTGCCGTCAGCACGGGGTCCGGCTGATCATCTATACATCCCCAACGCCGCGTCATGAACTCGCCCCCGACAACTATCCGCCCGGCTATCTCGGCAAGTTCAATCAAGCCGCGGCCGCTACGGCGGCGGTTATTGGAGCGGAGTTTTACGACTTTTCCGGACTGTATCCGTGGCAGGGGGCCTATATGGACGACTTTGTTCACCCAACTAGCCAGGGCCGAAAATTACTGCACCGGGTTATTATCGAACACGCGTTCCCGCCGTTAAAGGCTGTGGTAAACGCGCAAAAATAACTCCTCTAAAAAGCCCAATAGATAAAATGCGACGCCGTGTTGACCGATACATGAATGGTGAGAGCAACTATCATACTACTCACGGCAATCACTAATTCCACGGCGATTAAAGCAATTTTTCTCATGCTGGGCATCGGCGTAGGGAGATGAGAGGGCCGCTGTCGGTCGTCCGTTGGATGAGGTTGGCGCGCGAGATCGACGGAAAGGATTGCTCGCCGCGCCAGCCAGTCCCACCGGCTCGGTTGATGGCGGGCCTCCTCAGTGCGGTCCATCGAACTCCATCACCTGATGAGAAAGCCCAGCGCGTTATCCATAGCCCGCTCGCGCCGGATGATCAATCCAACTGAATCACCGATCGGTCAGTCTCTTATGGTTGCGAGTTGTAGCTAATTTTTACGGAAGACAGCTCAGCCACCGAGGCGGTGCCGTCCACGTCCTGAGAATTGGAAAAAAGAATCAACCCCACGTCAGTCAATGACATTTCAAAGAACGTGATATTAATTATGTTGGGAGTAACGCTGAAAACTTGCTGAGTAACGATCTTTTGCGCGTCATCCGACAAAAGCGATATAGCAAATTTACCCTGTTTCACCTTGATCGCAATTTTTACCCAGGCCCTGCCCGCGCTTTTGAGGTCGGTCGGGATCTTGAGAATTGCCGCGTAGGCGTAACGCATCGGCGGCGTCGTGATCGTCGCGGGGTTGTCGCCCGAAATGATGGCCGCGGGATCCCCCGGGGTCAGGCCGTTGAGCGGCAGGGGAGTCGTCGTGATCGGCGTCTGATCGGCGGGGGATGGCGGAAACGATGACGGCTGCGTATATGAGTAAATACCAATAATGGCGATAACAATAGTAACCAAGGCAACAACAATTCGCGCTGTGCGATTTCCCATACTTAGTCTCCAAATTCTCCGCGAAAGAATTTCATAGCGTATCCCGTTCGCGGCGCATGCCGGCGGGCGACGCCGCCGACACGGTGCAACCCAGTAGGGTGCGGGCGTCGCGACAGTTGACCCCCGACGTTCCGGTCATGCCGCCCGCGCATCCTCCTTGATCATGTCGGCGGCTTTTTCGGCGATCATGATGGTCGGCGCGTTGGTGTTGCCCGCCGGGACGCAGGGCATCACCGAGGCGTCGACCACCCGCAGGCCCTGAACGCCGTTGACCTTGAGGTGCGGGTCGCAGACCGCATTGGCGTCGATCCCCATGTGGCAGGTGCCGACCGGGTGCAGGTTCGAGATGCCGTTGGCGCGGATCGCGTCCTCGAAATCCTTGTCGGTCTGGATCGAGGGGCCCGGCAAAATCTCGCCGGCGACGAGCGGGGCGATCGCCGGTTGTTCGGTGATCTTGCGCACCAGGCGCATGCCCGACCGCAGCGCGTCGAGGTCGTATTGCGTCTTGAGGAAATTGAACAGGATCGAGGGCGGCGCCGACGGGTCGGGGCTCTTGATCCGCACATGGCCGCGCGCGTCGGGCCGCAGATGCACGGCGCTGACGCTGAAGCCGGGGAACGGGTGCGGCCGGACTCCGCGATTGTCGCGCGCCTGGAAGCTCCAGGTACTGAAATTGAGCTGGATGTCGGGGCGAGAGAGCCGCTCGTCGCTCTTGGCGAAGCCGCCGGCGCAGATGCCGTTGCTGGCGAGCGGGCCGGAATGCGTCAGAAAATATTGGATGCCCGCTGCCGTGCGGCGGATGAAGCTGTTGCCGACATCGTTCAAGGTCATCGGCTGGGTGCAGCGATAGGCGAGGCGGACATAGAAATGGTCCTGCAGATCGTTGCCGACGCCCGGCATGTCGCGCACCACCGGGATGCCGTGCTGCCGCAACAGATCGGCGGGTCCGAGCCCCGATAGCTGCAGCAATTGCGGCGAGTTGTAGACGCCGCCGCAGACGATGATCTCGCCATCGGCGCGCGCTTCCTTCATCGCGCCGCGCCGGCGATAGGCGATGCCGACCGCCTTCGTGCTGTCGAACAGGATTTTGGTCGCCAGCGCCTCGGTCTCGATCTTGAGGTTGGGGCGGTGCTTGGCCTGGCCGAGATAGGCGGCGGCGGTGCTCCAGCGCCGCGCGTCTTTCATCGTGCATTGGAAATGCCCGGCGCCGTCCTGGTGGCCGCTGTTGAAGTCGGGGTTTTCCGGCATGCCGGCCTCGACCGCGGCCTCGACAAAATGCTCAGCCAGCTTCCAGCGCACCGGGTGCTCGCTGACGCGCAGCGGCCCGCCGACGCCGTGCGCCTCGTTGGGGCCGCGCTCCTGGTCCTCGGCCTTCTTGAAATACGGCAGGATGCTGTCCCAGTCCCAGCCGGTGCAGCCGCGCTGGCGCCACTCGTCGTAATCGGCCGGGTTGCCGCGCATATAGACCATGCCGTTGATCGAGCTGGTGCCGCCCAAGACCTTGCCGCGCGGCTGGTACATCGTGCGGTTCTGGAGCTCGGGCTCGGGCTCGCTCTCGTACATCCAGTTGAGCTTGGGATGGGCGAAGAGCTTGGCGTAGCCCATCGGCATGTGGATCCACGGGCTGCTGTCCTTGTGGCCGGCTTCCAGCAGCAGCACGCGATGCTTGGGGTTCTCGCTGAGCCGCGCGGCGATCACGCAGCCGGCCGAGCCGGCGCCGGCGACGATGTAATCGAAGGTCTCGGGCATGACGTCTCCCTCATCTTTCCTCTTCGTCGCCCCGGCGCAGGCCGGGGCCCAGCTTTCAGCCGCTCGGTATGCGGAACCCTGGATCCCGGCCTGCGCCGGGATGACGAGTTCGAGGCATGCCTCGAACTCGTCAGCTTGGCACCAGCCCGCCGTCGACGTTGTAGGACTGGCCGGTGATGTTGCGCGCGCCGGGCGAGGCGAGGAACACCGCCATCGCGGCGATGTCCTCGGGCGTGTTGGCGCGGCCGATCGGGATGCCGGCCTCCTGCTCGGCCTGGAGTTCCTCGATCGTCATGCCGCGCGCCGCGGCGCGGCCGATGGCGTTGCGCTGGCCGAGCTCGGTGCGGGTCACGCCGGGGCAGATCGCGTTGACGTTGATGTCGTAGCGGCCCAGCTGCTGCGCCGCCATCTTGGTGAGCGCGATGACCGCGCCCTTGCTCGCGGCATAGGCGGCGTTCGACGCGCCGGCATAGCCGCGCCCCGAGATCGAGGCGATGTTGATGATCCGTCCGCCGGTCTTATGCTCGATCATCGAGCGCGCGGCGCGCTGCAGGCAGAAGAACACGCCCTTGGCGTTGACCCGGTGGATGCGGTCCCAATCCGCCTCTGTCAAATCCATGATGTAGCTGAAGCGGGTGACGCCGGCATTGTTGACGACGATGTCGACGCGGCCCAGTTCGGCGACGACGCGGGAAATCATCGCATCGATGCTGGCGACATCGCCGCAATCGGCCTCGATCGCCAGGCCGCGATTGCCGGTAGCGTCGCTCGCGGTCTTCTGCGCCGCGGCGGGGTCGATATCGGCGGCGGCGAGGGTCGCGCCTTCATTCGCCAACGCCAAGGCGATCGCCCGGCCGATTCCGGCCCCGGCGCCGGTCACCAGCGCGACTTTATCCTGCAGGATCGGCATGCGTTCCTCCCGTCAGCCTTCTAAGCGGTTATGCTAATACGACCCCAGCGCAGACCGAGAGGCAAGCATGCTCGCCAATGTCCCCGCGACCCAGACCGTCATCGAGATTAAGCAGCCGGGCGGTCCCGAGGTGCTGGTGCCGGGGACGCGGCCGGTGCCCGAGCCGAAAGCCGGCGAGGTGCTGATCCGTATCGCAGCGGCGGGGATCAACCGCGCCGATTGCCTGCAGCGCATGGGGCGCTATCCGATGCCGCCCGGCGCCAGCGACATCCCAGGCCTCGAATGCTCGGGGACCATCGTCAAGCTCGGCGAGGGGGTGAGCGGCTGGCAGACCGGCGACGCGGTCTGCGCCCTCTTGGTCGCCGATGGCTACGGCGAATACTGCGCGGTGCCGGCGGTGCAATGCCTGAAGGTGCCGAAGGGCGTCAGCCTGGTCGATGCCGGCGGGCTGATGGAGACGTTCTGCACGGTGTGGACCAATGTCTTCGACCGCATCCATCTGAAATCCGGCGAGGTGTTCCTGCAGCAGGGCGGGTCGAGCGGCATTGGCATCACCGCGATCCAGCTCGCCAAGGCGTTCGGCGCCAAGGTGCTGGCGACCGCGGGTTCGGACGAAAAATGCCAGGCCTGCCGCGACTTCGGCGCCGATGTCGCGATCAACTACAAGACCGAGGATTTCGTCAAAGTCGGCAAGGAATTCACCCAGGGACGCGGGGTCGACGCGATCTTCGACATGGTCGGCGGCGACTATATTCCGCGCGAATTGGACCTGCTGGCGCGCGAGGGGCGGTTGTGTTTTGTCGCGCTGATGGGCGGCGCCAAGATCGAGGCCGATTTCGGCGCGATCCAGCGCAAGCACCTGACCGTCACCGGCTCGACGCTGCGTGGCCGCTCGATCGAGCAGAAGGCGCGGATCGTCTCGGCGCTGAAAGAGAAGGTCTGGCCGCTATGGGCACAGGGCAAGCTGCGCACCTGCACCTACAAGACTTTTCCGCTCGTCGAGGCGTCAAAGGCGCATGCGCTGATGGAATCATCGCAGCATATCGGAAAGATCATATTGGTGAATTGAGCCGAGGGGTTACCGTTACGCGTCGGCCGTTTCGGAGGATGCCATGACCGCTCAACTGTCGATCCGTCCGCTGGGAAAGAAGCTCGGGACCGAAGTTCGGGGCGTTGACCTGTCGCGGCTCGACGACGAAACCTTCGCCGAGATCGAGGAAACCTTCCGCGACCATCCGGTGCTGGTGTTCCGCGACCAAAGCCTCGATGCTCATCAGCTCGCGGCGTTCGGCGCCAGGTTCGGCCATTTGCGGCCGCATATCCTCGAAAACTACCGGCACCCCGATCATCCGAACGTGTCGTTCATCACCAATGTCGCCAAGGACGGGAGCGTCGACAAATTCGGGGTGATCCGTGCCTCGAGCTGGCATGCCGACGAGACCTACGATCCGCCGGAAAAGCTGCCGCGTCTGGCGATCCTGCACGCGGTCGAGGTGCCCAAGGAAAAGGGCGGCACGATGTTCGCCGACATGTATTCGGCCTACGAAACGCTGTCGCCGGCGATGAAGGAGAAGCTGGAGGGCATGACCGGCCGGCACGGCTATACCGACGGCCCGGATGCCCGAAAGATTTATACCGCGGAACACATCCGCCAACGCAACGAAGGGCGGCCGGAATGCATGCACCCGGCGGTCAAGGCGCATCCGGTCACCGGGCGCCCGGTGCTGTTCGTCAACCCGACGCATTGCCACGGCTTTGTCGGCATGACGAACGAGGAATCGACCCCGTTGATCGAGGAATTGCGCGATCACTCGATCCAGGACGATCTGACCTACTACCATGCATGGCGGGTCGGCGACGTGGTGATCTGGGACGAGATCGCGACGATGCACCGTGGCGCCGCCGACGCCGCGCCCGAAGAGCGCCGCATCATGCTGCGGACGATCGTGCACCCGAACTGACATTCACGTCGTACTGGCAATGCCGATATCCAGCGTTGGTCTGAGTCGCGGCCTTTGCCTGGACGACGCGCTATGGAAGTCGCGCGAGGCTCCGGCGGCTCGCCCGGTGGCCTAAGAAGTCCGTCTACCTCGTCGTACCGGCGAAGGCCGGTATCCAGGGCCAGTCTGGGTCCCGGCCTTCGCCGGGACGACGAGGTAGGACGTTCAGCCGCAAATTGTTGGATACAATCTGCCCATTCCGGATTGTCGTGCATGATCAAGTTGATCTTCCAGTCGCGCTTCCATTCCTTGATCTGCTTTTCTCGCGTGATCGCAGCTTCGGCAGTCGCGTGCACCTCGAACCACACGAGCTGATCGACGCCATAGCGGCTCGTAAAGCCCGGAACCGCCTTGTCCTTGTGCTCCCAAATTCGCTTTACCAGGTCAGACGTCACCCCAACGTACAGCGTCCCGAAGGGCTTGCTCGCGAGCATGTAGACGAAGAACTGTTTGGGGCTGATCATTCCCGCAGCCAATCCTTTTTCTCGTCATGCCGGCCAAGGCCGGTATCCAGACTTCAAAAGCAATTGCGGCTGAAACCTGGGTCCCGACCTTCGTCGGGACGACGAAGGTTCATGTTGCCTGCCTTACGGCGGGCATGACCTCTTTCGACAAAATCTCCAGTTGTTCCAGCGCCAGGCTGTTGGGCATGCCGGGCCAGTGGATCGAGGCTACGATGTGGTTGACGCCGAGGCGGCGATTGAGGCGCACCATCTGCTCGGCGACCTCCGTGGGCGAGCCCATCAGGAAGCGGTCTTCGAGGAGCTCGGCGAATTCGTGGTCGAAATCGTCGCCCTCGGGCATGACCTTATCCTGGCCCCAGGCGCGATAGGCGCGATATTTCTCTTCGAGATAGGGCTGCGCGAGACGGATCGCCTCGGCGCGCGAGCTGGCGACGAAGACCTCGCGGCGCATCGGCACCTCGGCCGGGAAGGGCTTGCCGTATTCGTCGAGCGCGCGCTTGTAGAGGTCCATCTGGCGCTCGATGGTCGCCAACGTATTGTGCGGGTTGATGTACCAGCAATCGCCGATCCGCGCCGCGCGCCGCACCGCGATGTCGGCGTTGGCGCCGATCCAGATCGGCGGGGTCGGCTTTTGCAGGGGCTTGATCGGGCAGGTGGCGTGGTCGAGCTCCCAATCGGTGCCCCGCATGTCAACGAAATCCTCGGTCCACAGCCGCTTGATCGCGAGCATCACCTCCTCGAACCGCGCACCCAATTTGCCGCGCGTCACGCCGAACGCCTTGAACTCGACATCGCGGTAGCCGATCCCGGCGCCGAAGACGAGCCGCCCGCCCGACATCAGGTCGAGCGTCGCCAATTGCTCGGCGAGGTCCAAGGGCTTGTGCAGCGGCACTAGCACCAGCCCGCAGATGATCCGCAGGCGCGGCGCGATCGCCGCGCAGTACGACAGGAACGGGAGCTGCTGCACCGACTGGAACGGGTGCGCGCTGTAATGCGAGCCCTTGACGACGCCGTCGAAGCCGAGCCGGTCGGCGGCGCGCACCAGGTCGAGGTCGTCGGCGAGGTGTTTTCGCGTGTCGCCTTGCGGGTGCTGGCCGCGGACGATGAGGCTCAACTTGAAGTCGGTCATTCGGCCATGCCCTTGTCGGCGAGCTCGGCCTTGGCCTTGGCGTTCTTCTCAAGCGCGAGACCCATGCCGCGCAGCACCCCCGGCGCCTTGGTGAACTGGATGTTGGAATATTCGATGATCTCGAGCCGGTTGCCCCACGGGTCGAGAAAGTCGAGGAACGGCCCTTCGACAAACCGCGCGCCAGCCGCTTTCGCCAGCTCGACGACGCGGCTGCGGTCGTCGACGACAAAGCCGATATGGCGCTTTTCCTCGCCATTCACCGCGTAATCGGGGACCAGCGTCATGTTGATGAACTGGTCGCCCATGTCGATGAAGGCGTTGCGCTCGCCCTTGCCGCGCAAGGTGAAATCGAAGATCCGCGCGTACCACGCTAGCGCTTCGTCGATGTCGCCGACCTCGATCGCGACGTGGTTGACGCCGACGAGCCGGGGCTTTTTTGCTTCGCTCATTGTGACCTGCCTCCGATGTGTCCCTGGTGGCAGACTAACACTTACCGCGAAGGGCGCGGAGGGTTCGCGAAGGGCGCGACGGCGCCATAAATAACCTTTGCGTCCTTTGCGCATCCTCCGCGTACTTTGCGGTAAAGGTCTCGCTTCGCGAGGGTGAGCATGCCGCAGAACATCATCACCACAACAGTCGGGACCGGCGAGAAGGGGTTCGCCGGCGATGGCGGGCCGGCGGAAAAGGCGCTGCTCAACGGGCCGTTCGATGTGTGCTTCGACCGCGCCGGCAATCTCTATTTCTCGGACACGTTCAATAACCGCATCCGCCGGGTCGACGCGGCGAGCGGGGTCATCGCCACGGTCGCCGGCAACGGCGACAAGGGCTATTCCGGCGACGGCGGGAAGGCAATCGAGGCGGCGCTCAACGAGCCGTACGGGATCGTCATCGACGGGGCCGGGAACCTCTATATCGCCGATCGGCTCAATCGCCGGGTGCGGCGGGTGGATGGCGCGAGCGGCGTCATCACCACGCTCGCCGGCGCCGGCGAGGCGAAATACGGCGGCGATGGCGGGCCGGCCGTCGCGGCTGGCCTCGCCGAGCCGAACGGGCTGGCCTTCGGGCCGGGCGAAACGCTGCTCTACATCACCGATGTCGCCGACAACCGGGTGCGGGTCGTCGACCTGGCGGCGGGGATAATCGCCACCTTCGCCGGCACCGGCGCGGCCGAGCATTCGGGCGATGGCGGCAAGGCGAGCGCGGCCGGCACGTTCGGCGCGCGGGCGGTCAAGGTGGGCGCCGACGGCACGGTCTACATCCTGGAGCGGCAGGGCAGCAGCCTGCGCGCCGTCGATCCTGTGACCGGGATCATATCGACCATCGCCGGCACCACGGCGCGCGGCTATGCCGGCGATGGCGGGCCGGCGCTCGCGGCGGTGTTCGACGCGCCGAAGGAGATGGCGATCGACCGCGACGACAGCCTCCTCATCGTCGATACCGAGAACCACGCGATCCGCCGCATCGACCGGCGCAGCGGGATCGTCACCAACCTCGCCGGCGGGCGGCAGGGACCGGGCGGCGACGGCGGACCGGCGGAGTTGGCCGGGCTCGACCGGCCGCACGGCGCGGTCATCGGGCCGGACGGCGCGATCTATATCGGCGACACCAACAACCACCGCATCCGCAAGGTCACGCGCGCCGGCTGATCAATTCGCCTTGGTGAGGAACCGGCGCAGCTCGGCGACGAGGTCCTTGGGGTTGTCGCCCTGCACGGTGTGGCCGGCGCGCGGCACGGTGACGAACTTGCCGTCGGGCAGGCGGGCGGCGAGGCAGATGCCGTCTTCCTCGGCGAACACGTCGCTTTCGGCGCCGCGCACGATCAGGGTCGGGCAGGCGATGCGCTGGAGGCCATCGGCCAGCGCGGCGCGCTCGGCGCGGTGTTTCTCCTGGTCGAGCACCTGAAAGCGGCGCCGGTCGTATTTCCACTTCCAGCTGCCGTCGGGCTGCTGCCGCAAGGCGTGCATCAGGCTGCGGCGCAGGATCTTCGGGTCGCGCCGCGGGTTGAATTCCAGCGCCTTCTCGATGATCCCCTCGATCGTGACGGTATCCGCGACGCCGTTGACGAAATCGCGGATGCGGCTCGAACCCGGACGGCGCATCTCCGGCCCGGCATCGATGATGACGAGATTGTCGAGCCGCTCGGGATGGGCGATGGCGAAGGCCAGCGAATTGATCGCGCCCAAGGACATGCCGACGAGGGTGAACTTGTCGAGGCCGATCTTGTCGACGAACCCGGTGGTGTCGGCGAGTTGCGCGCCCATCGAGTAATCCGCGTCGGGCGCCCAATCGGTGTCGCCATGACCGCGCTGGTCGAGTGCGATGCAGCGGTAGTCGTCGCGCAGCGCCAGGCACACGAGGTCCCAGGTATGCGCGTTGAGCGCGCCGCCGTGCAGGAACACGATCGGCGGCAAATGCTTGTTGCCCCAGTCGAGATAGTGCATCCGCAGATCGCCGACCTGCACCTCGTGACTTTCCGGGAGCACGACCCCCTCGAAGCTGAAACCGGCACGGACGGACGTGGCTTCAAGGTGCTCGCGGTATTCTTCGGGCGACAGGCTCATGGCGCAAACAGGCTCCTCGGGGGCTTACCGGCCGCATATTGGCGCGCCAGGGTTGCGGGCTGTAATGTTTTCCGCACCTGCGAACTCCGCTAGGTTTGCATGGCTTATGATAAGCGAGGCTGCGTAATGACCGAGATCAACCTCCGCCACGGGATTTTCCTGCCGCCGTTCCACCCGAACGAGGAGAACCCGACGCAATGCCTCGAGCGCGACCTCGAGCTGATGACCTGGCTCGACCGGCTCGGGTTTCACGAGGCGTGGATCGGCGAGCATCATTCCGCCGGGTTCGAGATCATCTCGTCGCCGGAAATCTTCATCGCGGTCGCCGCCGAGCGAACCAAGAACATCCGCTTCGGCACCGGCGTCATCTCGCTGCCCTACCATCATCCGATGATGGTTGCCGACCGCATCGTCCAGCTCGACCATATGACGCGCGGCCGGGTGATGTTCGGCGCCGGGCCGGGCCTCCTGGCGTCGGACGCGATCATGATGGGGATCGACCCGATTACCCAGCGCGACCGTATGGCGGAATCGCTGGATGCGATCCTGCGGCTGTTCCGCGGCGAGATCGTCACCGAGAAGACCGAGTGGTACACGATGGACGGGTGCCGGCTGCACCTCTTGCCCTACACCAAGCCCTATCCCGAGGTCGCGGTGGTCAGCGCGGTGACGCCGTCGGGCGGGCGCCTCGCCGGCAAATACGATCTCGGCATGATCTGCGTCGCCGCGACCAACCCGTTCGG
>Ga0182024_10011273_pt1 | contig 17990 bp, 20 predicted proteins | sample P32metaG_FD_120480 | JGI IMG/M metagenome (GOLD analysis project Ga0182024, IMG submission 120480) | Permafrost microbial communities from Stordalen Mire, Sweden - P3-2 metaG (Illumina Assembly) | ecosystem: Environmental > Terrestrial > Soil > Wetlands > Permafrost | place: Sweden: Stordalen... | reverse complement strand
GCTTCACCATCGGAAGCAGCGACCGGATCTGCGCCGTGCGCGCATCCTCCGTCATCGACCGCGGCGGACGAACACGTCGTCGGCGACAGCTCCCAGCACGAGATCGCCGGCCGCTCCCAACGCCTGCGCGAGCGGCTTGAGGATCTCGCGGAACAGGACCGCATTCATCACGTCCTGCGCCGTACGCGCTGCGTCCGGCGGCGGCTCAGCTGCGGTGGAGATTGTTGGCGATGCGCAGCATCTCATCGGCGGCCTGGATCCCTTTGCTAGTGCAACTTAAAGTGCAACGCCCCCTTCGGGGCGAATCATCGCGTGTGAAAGACTCCAGTCCAGCATTCCGGGTCGCCATTTACGCCCGCGTTTCGACCCCCGGCCAAGCAGAGCGCGATCTCTCCATTCCCGAGCAGATCGAAGCGGTACAGCGATTTTGTGAAGCAAGGGACTGGCCCGTTGTGGCTGTGTTCAAGGACGCCGGAATCTCTGGTTCGTTACAAGTCAGGAGAACCGAATTCCAGCGTATGTTGCGAGAGGGGCTTTCGAAGAACTCGCGTTTCAACTTAGTCCTTACTCGCGACGCTGCGCGTTTCGGCCGTGGAGACCAGGACAATCCGAATCGCGCGAATCTGCGCCAGAACGGCGTGCGCGTCGACAATATCGAGAGCCCTGTTGGCGACATGAAGCGCGAAGGAATGACGCCTGGGGAAAGCTTTAATGAGCGCATCAAAAGCGCTGTCGATATTCTCCAGCGTGAGGAAATCCCGGCTCGCGTGATCGCTTCACAGAAGCGCATCGCGCGCGAAGGCGGACTGCCCGGCGCGCAAGGAACGATGTTCGGCTACCGTTCCGTATGGAAAAGCGAGGGCGCCGGGAAGCCAAAGCGCACAGTCGAGCCGGAGCCGACAAACGCTGCCATCGTCAAGCAGATGTTCGAGCGGTACATTGATACCGGCAGCATCAAGAATGTCACACGGTGGCTAAACAGTTTGGGCGTCGCCTCACCGGGCGACGGAATTGAATGGTACGACACGACTGTTCGCAGTATCCTAACCAACGAGACAGTTCTTGGTCGAATCGTTTACGGGCGCATTCGCAAGGTAAAAAATGCAAGAACCGAGGGCAAGTCCAACGTCAAGAACACGGCCGATATTATTCGTTTTGATGGAGCCTTTACGCCTCTAGTCACGCAGGACTTATTTGATAAAGTTCAGCGCAAGCTAAGCCTCAATGAACGCAAGGTTCCTGGTGCTGGAAATCCTGGCAACACGTTACGAGGGATCGGACGTTGCGGCTGCTGTGGTTGGCATCTTGCTCATCAAAAAAATAGCAGCACCGGCGCCTGGTACTACATGTGCGGGCGTGTCAAAATGCACAAGGCCGCAAACTCGGACCCGAAATGCAAAGGCATTCTCTTGGCATCCTACGTCGACGAGGTAGTGCTCCACTTTGTGGAACGCACTGTGCTAACCTCGGGTTACTCCGAAACCCTTAAAGCCGCGATAGCCACGTATAACGCAGCAGCTGCAGAGTACAAAGGGATTGGCATCATCGAAACGCTCGACTCTAAGATAGCCAGTTTGTCGACAAGGTGTAAGAATTTTGCCGATGCGATTGGCGTTCGCGGGGCACTGCCATCATTGATCGATGCGCTTACGGAGGCCGAAGCCGCGTTAGACGTAGCAAGAAGGAACCGTGCCAACGCGGCTACGATTTTGCACGTCGAGAGCCTTAACGAGGCGGTCATTCTAACGGCGGCAACAAGTCTTCGAACTGCTTGCAAGAGCGGCGATGTTGCAACGGCGAAACACCTCTTGCCCGAGATCGTCGATCATATCCGAGTGGACTTCACGCTTCGAGAGAACCGCTACAACCACGGCTTTTCATACTCCGAGGCTTTCAAACGTAGCAACGAAGTACTGTCCAAGTCGCAAGAGGCAAAACTCCGCGCCGCTTTTGCTGCTTTTGCAGCGCGCGCTGGCAAGCAAGGAACATTCGTAAACGTCGATCCAGTAGTTCAAGTATACAATGGCGAGCACATTATCAGGCGCAAATTGACGTCCTCTGAGCGAAAAGAGGTCGAGGAGTCGGCTTTGTTCGCCACGTTTCAACGTCATCGGGCACTCGAACCGTGGGAACGCCTCCCCGGCTCAAAGACGTTTAGCGCCGAACTCGTGACCCTTGCACCGCTTGAGTTTGTGGCGAAATGGGATCTTTCGAATCTCGAACGGATCAGTGAGGATGCTCTTCGCCGGATCGGTTCGGCGATGAGTCCTGCTGATTCGGTTTAGGTTACCGATGATTGCCTTCGAGAGAGTTCTGGGCATTAGGTTCGAGGAGACCGACCGACACACACCCCGCGGTCGGTCCCTTTCATTTTCCCTTCGCACCGGTAGCACTAATGATTGTTTGGATAGACCGTCCAGGGCACCGTCCCCTCGCCACGGTCACCGGCAATCCACGGCCTAGGCGCTGGCCCGGGCTTCTGCGTTGACGAATCGATTCGCTACGAGAAGAAAGGGCCGACGTCAGCGCATCTGTCGAGCACGGTACCGGGGCCGCTCGCCCCGCTTCAGGGCCATCGCGCGGACGTTCTGTCCACACTTCGAGGAGCGCGCGTCGCCGTTATGTGCACAGCTGGCTTGCTCCTTATGCACGCCTGTGGCGACGATTGGCAGTGCGCGTCCACACTTTCGTCCACAAACACAGGTCTACGCCCTCTTGTTGAGACCTGCTCTCAAGCAGCGAAAAGTCCGAGCCCTGGATTCCTTTGTAGAAACCAGTCTCATTTCCGCGCTACACTCTGAAAGATGGGTCGCACCTGCACGCTTGTCCTAACGCAAGGCACGCACGTTATCGACGAAGGGTCGGCCTCGGCTGTCGAACAGGCTCTCGAAGCTGGTTCGAGAGCCGTCGATATCTCAATCGACATGACAGGGAGTGGAAACGTTCTCTCTTTCGCGCGCATCTCTGTAGCGCACGTTATATCGGTGATTCGGCACCCGGCTTCGCCCGTTTTGGACCTTCCAGACGATTCGAACGTCTATGCGCTGCGAGGACGCTGACGCATCGCTGCCTGGACCTCAGCCATAATGTCAGTGTTATAGGCAAGGTCCGCAAGCACTTCAAAGTATGCGAATTCAGGGTGTGCTCTTACCGCCGCGACTACGCCTTGAAACCGGTAATCTGCCCACCGTTGAAGTAGATCAGCTCGACTCTCCGAAATGCGTGCTCCGCGTCCACGATTGCAAAGCTCGCACGCGGGCATAGCCATCGCATCCACTCCAAAGCGCTTTACTTCCTCTGTAACTATGTTCGGCTCTCTCTTCTGTGCCGCTTGCAAAAAGACGATGGGAAATGGATGGTCTGGCAAGAGACGCGAATCATCGAAGCGATGTAGCACCTCGAATTTCAAGTCATCGGGAAGTCGCGAATACCAGTTGGGTAGCTCCTTGGTAGGTTTCGGCATCATTCGGTTAATTGCATCGACCACTTCTGCGTAGAGACCTAGTCGCTCTGCGCGCTGCAGCCAAAGAATCGCTTCAATCGAATCGCGCTCTCCCTTAAATGCCGTGTTGCCGCATAGAAGGCACCTGGCATCGCTGCGGTTTATCTCGACGAGGAACTGTGCGCGACGAGATTCCGAAAGATCCCACCCTCCGCGACGTTTCCGTTGTGGAGTACGGCTTCGACTTGGAAAAGCGTCGGGCGGAAGACCCCATTCTTCGAAGAAACCAAGGTCGCGCAGTTCGTCGGGTGAAGCCCAGGGCTTACCCATAGGCCACGGTAAGGAATGCCCGTTCTCGCAGTACAGGCCTAGGTGTATATTGCGAACCGCGAAGCGGCGCTTGCTTCCGCACACGCGCCCAGAAAACACGTACTTGGCGCACGGCTCGAATTCTGGGCCGACTATCTCGTGTTTTTCTTCCGGGTAGACCATCGGAGCCGACCCGACTGAGACGCAACCTCCAAGAATTCCCCGCGAACGAACGTTCGTTGCGGGACAGGACCGGACAGGTTGTATAGTCTGGCGAAATCCGCACTACCGGTGGATTGACCCACTGTAAAGATTGAAGCCGCGGGCTTGGTTTCCGTTTCCAAGCGGCATAGTCGCCGTCGTCGCGACGTCGTTTAGCGCGTTGCCCGCAAGTGAGGGCGCATGACCCCAATTTCCTGCCCGGCCGTACTCCTAGCCGTCTTGTGCTGCGTATATTTGGTAATCGGTCTTGGACTTCAACTTGCAGCAAATCGGTTAGCCGTTCGAGGAAGCCCTCCCGATCTGTTTCCGGGAGCGGAGCCTAACTATTGGGGAAAGGCAAACCTGGATAAGGCAGTCCGCGAGTACATGCTCCGCGGCCGTCATGCGCGTTGGTCGCAGGCCGCCTTCAACGCCAGCGCTGCCGTTCTATTTGGCGCCGCCATAACAGGACTGCTGGTTTCGTTTCCGGGCCTTGCCGCGATTGGCTACATAGTCTCGGCAGCGACGGGCGCATTCGTCGCATATGCCATATGCATTGCTTGGCGTAACGCTCAGGAAAGCAAGGCGCAGGAGAAACGACTAATCGAATATGACAGGTATGCGCCGCGCCCTATCGACCAAGAATAATTGCCAAGCATCCGGATCTTACGTCAGAACCACCAAATGATGCAACATTCCGTTTATGGCATTTAGCGGACAGTAAAGACCGTTACGGTGCGACCATCGGGATCCTTTGCGGTCAGGACTGATATACCGTCGCGCTCCTCGATTTTGACCTGCGCGCCAGCGCGGGCGATTTGTTCCGCTAGAGCTGTCGTTTGCCGAGTCCGAAGCCTTATCTCCGCCCCCGCTTGGGCCTTCACTTCCGCCTCGTTCCGGGCTTGCAGAAACGTCAGATGTCCCTCAAACCGAACCTGCGCGTTGACCGCTGGAGCACGATGACGTCGGTCATCGTGAATACGCAGGTTGAATGCCCCTTCATAAAACCGAACTGTCGTTTCCAAATCACGGCACCGGAGAACAACCTCGACAGCAAACGCGTGCGGCGGAGTCTCGTTCCTATAAGAACGCGTTGACTCGACCGGACTCTCAGTAGGCAGGTCCGGAAACATCGTATTCGGTCTCACCACACGGTGCTTTTCCGAGTGTTTAAACCTCAACGTTTGCCCATCTGACGCTTCTACTTTTACTTCGGTAATCTCAACGTCACGTTCGTGCCTCGTGGCGTGGCCGATAATCTTCCCTGAACGACCATCGAGGAGCCGCACGGCATCGTACTTTTTCCGTCGGACGAGTTCACCCAGCCAGTCGGATGCTATTGACGCGGTTATCACATCCGACTTTGCCACGGCAGCGGGTACGAGCGTGCCTTTATTCGCCAGAGTCGAGCCAATGTTTCCAAGAAAGTCGCGATCCTGGACCTTCTGTGCCCGATACGCCAGCTGTGAACCTTCGCGGACTGTAGATAACAAAGTCGCGGTCATGCATGCAAGTGTGTCTGTGTCGGCGCCCATTGCGAAGGCAGCTTCTAAGACTCCGTGCGTAGGATCTGCCGCGTATCGGGAGGCAAGGAAGATTGCCGATACAGCACTGATCGTACCGCTCCCGCGCTGAGGACCAAGCGCTCCGAGTCGCTCAAGCGTAGTGCGGTCTACAAAGAGAGCGCCCTCCTCCATCGCCTTGCCGACGATATGGAGAAGTTCGATTGTTTCCAATCGGGTAGCAGCCCAACCGTCTTTATACCCCGACGCAGGGATCCACGTTGACGGCGCCCATTCCTTGACGGTACTAGTGTGTACTTCCGGGCTGGCCGACCACTCCTCAATGCCTTGCAATGCAGTTTGAACCATCTGTCCAAAATCGAGACTGTCAGACCGTCCAAACAATGACCAGAGGACATAACCGAATAGCGCTGCTCCCATGAGGGCGCGTGGGTGACCGTGGGTCGCAAGACCGTCTAAGATAATATTACGATGGACCCTTGCATAGCCATCGCCGTGGTGCCAAATCACGTGAGGAAGAATCCTCATCGCCACGCCGTTACCACCGGCCTCAACATACTCTTTAAAACCTGCCTGCCACGGCGACTTGCCCTCCGCCCATGCCTTTGCAGCCCTAAGCGTGGCACCGCCACCTCCTCTTTGGTAGAGGCGCCAGAACGGCAGCTCTACCCGTGTTAACCTTCGCCACCAACCATCGTCACCAGAGGTTATAAGACTGCGCGCAATAGCGACCATGAGTTGCGTATCATCGCTGTAGGTTCCGGGCTCGATAATCTCCGTGTGCAGCGTTGCCCGATATCCGTCGCGTCGAGTCCACGAAACGAAGTCGGGAGACGGATCCGATTTCGACTTCTTAAGCGCGAGCTTGCCGCGCGATTCGTTAGGCCATCCAAGCGCGTCGCCATAGGCAGCCGCCACGAATGCCAGGCGAGCGCGGGCCCTTAGGTCAGTCGAGCCGTTTGCTGCTGGGACGGTCACTCCGGGTACCTCTGCTCACGCGGGCGCCGACCTCCGGTGCGAAGTCCGCGGAGGACCCTCTGATCAAATGTTCCGCCCGACACGTACAAAGGAAGTGTTAGCTCTACTTGCGCCGCTCTTAACTGGGCACAAAGGCGCTTAGCAATGGTCCGGGTCCTCACGACAGCTCCCATGACGTCGTCAAATGTAATGCAGTCGGGTACTAAGACCTCTGCCTGCATGTCGGTCGGCAGCCACGCAGGATGCTGGGGGCCGCGCGTGTAGGTCATGTAGCCCCTAATTTCTTGCGCATAGAGCTTTTCAAATGCGGTTATGCCAGGCTTGCAAGAGGTGCCGCGGGCGCGAGCCGCGTTACTCGTACAAAACTCCACCCCCGTGCGCATCATCACTTCTGGGCGAATTTGAAAGACAAGATAATCGATCCAAACGTCGTCTTGCGCTTCGACCCGGTCCAAATACCAGGCGTTAGGGTATTCGATGGTTGTGCAGACATGCCCCGTACGGCCGTCAATGCGCGCCGCATCAGTCGGGTTGTACGCGGCGGGATTCTCGCTTTGAAGTCGCGCGGAACAAAGTAATGCGCGGCTCTGAATGATTCGGTGCGCGTTACGAAACGGCGTGAAGTGGCAAAGCCGCAGAATGCCGCGACGTTCAATTGCCTGCGCAATGTCCTCGATGCTCACGCGACATCGCGCCGAGTATAGAGGGGAACCTCTCTGCCGCGATCGTCTGGAAGCAATGCCGAAAGCTTCCCATTATATGTGATAATAAGGTTGCGCCGAGCCCGCGTTATACCAACGTAGAGCCAGCTTCCGGCTGCCGTCATTGCGTTTTCCCGCCCGTAGAGTTCACACGTATACTGGACAGGCATGTGATCCGAGGACATAAAGGGCAGTATGACTGAGTCGAATTCGAGTCCCTTTGCATTATGGTACGTCGCAACGTAGATCTGTGGCTTTCGGGCCCAGCGAAGGTCCTTTGTGATAAGACGGACGCGCTCTTCCTCCACCCTTCGTAGCTCCGCAACGATCTTTTCTAGCAGCGACTCTTTTGGGCAAATTATGGCCACCGGTTGCGTGCGGACAGCCTCGCGAGCCTGGGCAACCACGCCCCTTATCTCCTTCGTGGCGGATAAATAGCGCACGAGCGTGGGCAGGGGCCCCGCATCCATTGGCATGGTCGGAACGATCACGTCCCGGACGCCTTCATAATATGCCATTTCGGATACAGCAACGCCCAACCGAGCAACCTGAGGCGTATTGCGGAGATTCTCTTCAAATACGACCGGTTCGCGGACTAGGAAGCCCGCTGAGCGCCAATTTGTCTCGCGCCCGTAGATCTGTTGCGCGACGTCGCCAAAGAACGTTACCGAGCCGCCAGGCGGGACTGCCTCTATGAGCATTTTCAGCGCAACCGGCGGGAAGTCTTGACCTTCGTCGATGACGATGTGCTTGTATCGGCGCGGCTCAGCATCGTCCACCATGGCCTCGTATGCGGCCAGCAGCAGATCGTCGAAATCGTAGGTCGGCTCTTCGGCGTTCCGAAGACTGACGTATTGCTCCAAGGTATCGTAGATCAGGTCGCCACCGAGCAAGTCCGCCAGAATCGAAGAACGGACTTCAGGACCGGCGTTGACGTATTCGTCACGCGATAACCCGGCGCGAAAAATCACTTCGAATTCGTGAGATAGCAAATCGCGCAATACAATTCCTGTGATGCCCGCACGATCCGCTCCAACGGCGATCTTCATTGCCCTAATTGCCCTAGTGATAACATTCAACCGCGGGGTACCCTTTACTATTGGCCGCATGAGGCCACGTGAGTTCAGATACCCCCGAGCAAATTTGTGAATGTGCTCCCGGTTAACGTGCTCCAATTCCTCGCTGGCGATAGCATCAAGGTACCTTACCAGCGACTGATTGTATGTGATCAGCAGCGTCGGGCCGGAGTCTTCGGTCTCCGGATCCGCAAGGATCCGTGCGCGAAGCGCGGCAATCGTTGTCTTCCCGCTACCCGCCGTGCCGAGTACGACGATGTGTCCGGAAGGGCGCATCGCAAGGACGTCATTTTGCCTGCCGCGAGGAGCGGGAAGAGCCACGCGAAAGCGGTTCGCGTCTTTGCAGCGCTTTCCCTGACCGTGTCGACACTTTGCACCCTATCCCCGGTGCCCTTTCGATGCGTAATAGTTCTGGCTTCGGAGGGTACCGCCCTCACTGAGGCGGCTAGTCGTTCCACGCCTCCGGCTAGTCGTCTCTCCAGGATGCACATAACAGGCCCGCATTTTGAGTTTAAGAGGCGCTGGGCCCCGCCCAGGTGTTCTGCTACCGCCGGAGCTTCCTGAACCCACAGAGCTTAAGTTTCTAAATTCGGCGTCGCGAGACGGGATACACTGATTAGTCGCTTTCGCGACATCGATTAGGTTGACCAGGGACTTCTGCATGCTGGACCCTTTGGTTTTTCCCTTAGTCCAGTGCGTGGGTTCTCACGCTCCTTTCCCCGCGTTCTATGACCTGCGACGAATCTCACTACGTTCGATTCGCTTGGAGCAGGTCGAACGCGAAGGGACTGCACCAAACGAACGTGGATCAATCGACACCAAGTTTGGAGCATGAGTTAGGCCTGTATCGCGCACCAATGTCGTGCCCCTTCTCGTGTCTTCCCGTATCTCTGGAGGCGTGATCTCGCTCGCGCAGCTCGGCGTGCTCTATCTTAAACGGGTAGCCTAAAGAGTATACGCCGCGTCTCCCGCGCGCCCGCTGGACCTACACATCGTCGCACCGCGCACCACCTGCGACGAAGCCGCGGGCGCGACATGACCAAGAGTTCCTGACGCGCGTCGAAGCCCTGCGGCTACTCATCGAGGCGCGTACTCGGCCAATGGTGCGCGCCAAGGTTATCGACGGCATCGCAACCTTGGTCCCACTCGAGCAGCAGCGCCGCAGCTGGCCTAGCCTTTCGAGGCTTCGCGCTTGCCGAAATATATCCAAGCTGCGGCCGCTACTCCGACAACAATCAGTGCTTCAATTAGCGCCTGCATCCGCCAGGTACCGCAGAGATCGAACGTTGACCCTCGCGCACATGCAACCCATGTCAAACGGTAGTAGTGGTGCTCTATTAGCCGCGCGTAGACGAACAAGAGCCCAACGACAGCCCCTACAATAACCAACTGCCGTTGACTCGTCATGTCTGCACTGGAACGTCGCGATGGCATGTGCGGCAGACGGTAGCAGCCTTCGGCATGGGTGACAAGCACGAAGGACAGGTCGTCATTTGAGCCTCGGCCACCAGGGCATTAATTCGTCGCGTCACTAGCCAAAACGGCAAAACAAGAAACGGGAACGCGGCCAGCAGTACGATGAAGAAACCTAGAGCCTCATCCGAGTCAGTGCCTGACTCGCCGATTATCAGTACCAGTTCGATCAGCAATCCGACGACGATCACTACGATCTCAGCCGCCGTTAGCCGCGGCTTATCGGTCGGATGCGCTCGGTCAAGCATGTCCGCATGATAAATATATGTCTGAATGATCGGAACGCATAACACTGTAAGCCCAACGTATGCGAAGAAGCCATAAATCCAAAAGGCGATGGGCCCGGAAGAGCGTCGCGCGCGCACGCCTTTCTGAACGACGTCTAGCGCACCGTAGTAGATGAACAAGTTCGCAATCGGCACGAGAATGAGAAGCCACGCGGCTGTCGGTCGATGCGGTTGTCCAATTCGCGTTTCAGCGATGCCTCTGTTTATCGCAAGCCACGGAAGCATGTACAAACCGAACGTGGATACCATCAGCAGCGCAACTTGCGTCGGCGTTCGCAGATACGACGACGGGATATTGGGCTGAGGCGGATTCGATCTGAGCGGTACCGGAGAAGTCACCCTAGTCTACCCCGAACGAAGCTTCTGCGCTTATTGTATCCCATGGCCGAGCGAAACCGTAACACTAGGATCAACGACGTGGAACCGTGCAGACTGGTCCGATGAATCCCGCTTCGATGAACGCTGTGAGCGACATCACGGGTTTACCTGGCGCACACTCCGTAATCGTCATTAGTTGCCTAACAGCACCCCAGCCGATCATGCCAATACAGATCGCGAGAGCGAAGCCGATTCCACGGACAACCTTGGCGATGAGTTGGGGTACCTGCTTCATTGCTCGACTCGCTTGCGCGTCATTTGAAACGTGTAAACGAGCGGAATGACACCGGCCAGGAACCACGCTGCGCCACGCAATGCCATGAGCCATGCGGGGGCGTCGAAGACAATCGGGCCATGTTCGGCGTGTTCTATGAGTGGTTGGACAATCGGCCTCGAGATCGCGCCGACCAGATAACCACTTCCCCCAACAATCCATAGGAGCGAGACCGCGACGGCAACGATGCGACGATGGCTGGGTGCTATTGCAATCGCAAGCGAGATTAGAATGATGGCCGGAATAAACCGCGTTTCGATGTCTAGAATCCCAGAGGCACCTGGAAAGAACTGCACTACTCCCAGAATCATCGCTAACATGACGCCAGCACCGACCACTACAGCAACTGGTAGAAAGAGAATCCATCTGACAAGTGGCGGTAAATTGATCGACGCCACGGTTTCGAAAGACGCTTCAGCAAACAGGCCGCAGATCGCGCCTACTGCAAACGCGAGCCATACGATGACAAGATACCATGACGGCATTTCACTTTTCGGCGCTTGACCCGTTACGACGTTACCAATCACAAAAAATGACGCAAGGATCATCATGGCGGCAACCGCGGTCGCAGCGGCGCGTTTTGCCTCCGGCGCAATGGCTAGCGACATAGCAACTGAGATGTAGCCCGCCGCGCCTGCCGCAAGCAGACTTGCGAGCCCTGAGACCAGTTCGCTGCCCACTAAGCCGTTCACGATGGACGTCAGCACATAGGCGATTATCGCGATGACGATGGAGGCTGGAATAACGGCGACCCATCGTAATGCGACCCACCATGGTCCGTCGTACGGCGCGGACGCAGACCCGTTCACGGTCATGGCGAAAGCTTTGCAAGCAGTCGCTCTCCTCCTGCCTCTTAGAGCCGCGTCGAGCCCAAGTCTTACAAACCGCGTCGCCCATCCGCAGGTTAGTTCGCAAGAGTGGATGCGACAGCGTTCGAACCGTTGTCGCGTATGCTTAAGAAGCCGACTTTCGACCTAGCACTTATTCCGGTCGAGGCGCAACCGGCCGCGGAATTCCTCGCTAAACTTGCGCCGGTGAAGTTTGCGAACGAGTTGGATGCAAGGCTCGCTGATACGACCTACGCGCAAGTGGAGTCGCAGATAAGAAAGATCAGAGATGCCGCGTTCGTCCTGGTACGTCGATGCGAAGTTGCGCTCAGGAGGCTCGAAGGGAGCGACGCTCAAATCGACGTTTCGGATGACGCTCTCGAAATGCTTGTCGGATTTCGTGCGCCTATTGTGGACATGTTGAAGGGCAGCATCGCCTTCAATGATGGCTGGCTGCGTGCGACCAACGAGACGATTGAAATGATAAACGATCGCCAGCATGAGGGATGGATCCTCAACCCCAACAACCGCGCTTTCTACGAGGCGTTTGTGAAAGAGCGCGATGGATACGCTGAGGCCAGGGCCCGGCTTTCGCACGCGCTGGACGCCTTTCGGCCAAAGGCTCCGTAGTCAAATCGGACACTGACGTTGGGAGCACGTCGCCGTGACTTCACTGACCCCCGACGCTGCAAGCGTTGTACGCACACCATGACGGTTCACCGTACCGATGGGGTGTGCGTCGTTTGCGAGCGCGCCGCTCCATCAGCCGGCCCATGCTTCGCCGCCTCTCACTGCGCTTCGGCCGATAAGTGGGCACCGTATATTCCTAAGGCGCGCCGACGGAAGTAGTTGGATGCGGCCGTCAGCGTCTTCGTTGCATGTAGCGCGAACTCAACGACGAAGCGGGACTCGACCGGGCCTTCGAAGCTTATGTCAGGGCCGTTAAGGCATTCGTTCACAATGAGCGCGTGAATGCCGACGACGGCCTCGAGCGGCATGAAATATCGTTCGCGGAGCGCCGTGACGTGCGTACGGCCTATCGCTACAACGGACCGCGTATGTCCGCACTCTAGAATTAGCCCCTGTCGAGTGAGAGTGGATTTCGGGCTGTTTTGTCTAACCGCGAGGCTGTCAGCAAGAAAGGCTCGGGTCCAATTACGGGGCGTAACGCGGCGATGGCGAGCCGCATCTTTTTTCCGTCCGGAGTTTCGACCGGAAGCACTTGGTATCCGAGCACTGATAAACGTATGCCGTCGGATCGACATCGATCTACGGCCTCGCTGGTCGCGTGTGGGATTATCAGCCAGGGCGAAACATTGTGAGCTTTCGCCTTCGTGTAAACGTCTTTGATGGCGTGATTTCCACGAGATAACCATTCTCGTTGGTTTTTCACACTAATGCCGTATTTGGTTCCGGTAGTAATCTCGGTCGCGATAACGTCTAGTGCATGCTTTCGGTCATCCCGCGCAGACAATGTGCCGAGTCGTAGCTTTTGGGTTATGCTGCGGAAGCGATCAGTCGCGATTAGAAGATCGCGAACGTGTCGCTCTCCAGCATCTTTCAACAATTGCTTCGTAAGCAGTTCTGTCCGTCGGCGGTAGAGCGCTTGCAGCTCAGCCAGTTCTCGGTCGGTTGGGGCACGCTCGTAGCAGTAAAGGTGATTTGTCCGACCACATGCGTTGAATTCCTGGACGATGATATGGTCGCCGGTATAGGCTCGTCGGCGCAGGCTCGCAAGGGCCCAGGTAACATTGCTTGGTTCGAAGCCATAATTGAACACGAGCATCGCTTCAAGGACGCGTCGCAACACAGGGACCGCAAGACGGCGCAAGAGTTCGCATGCGTACCAACGGATGTCGGGGCGGCGCATCTTTCCGCCGTCTAGGGCAAGGTAGCCACTTTTGACTAGGTCAGCGAGCGGGGGCACCCAATCGCGCGTTCCGCCTGGTCCCCAGCGAGGATCATCGCTGCGGTATGAGCTTTTGAGACGCGACGGCATGCTGTGGCCTTCAAGTCGGTCTCCTCAAACTCGTGCGTAAACCCGCAAAGCGGGAAGTCGCACGGCCCGCATACGTGACGGCGCAAGTCGTCTCTGATTGACGTGGGGCCGCGTTGCGATGGAACCCATCCCCCCGTCGTGGGCCTAGTCCCGGCGTGAAAGGTCTACGCCGTCCGGCTCAGCGCGGTTGTAACATAACAGTGGACGGACGTCCACAGACATGGTACACTAGCTTCATGAACCGGAAAATTGTCTCCTACCTCCGCGTTTCGAGAGAATCCCAGGGTGCCAACGGACTCGGTATCGATGCACAGCGTGCCACTGTTGCGGACTTCTGTGCACGTGGCGGGTTCGAGCTTGCGAAAGAGTTCGTGGAGGTCGAGTCCGGCCGGAACAACGGTCGGCCGATACTGACCAAAGCGCTCGGGCACGCCAAGCGGATCGGCGCGACCCTCCTCGTTGCGAAGCTGGATCGTCTCTCACGATCCGTGCGATTCATCGCGACCGTGCTAGATGCTGGAGTCGAGTTCCGCGCGGCCGACGTCCCGGATGCCTCCCGTTTGCTGCTGCACATTCTGTCGGCGGTTGCCGAGGCCGAAGCCGAAGCGATCAGTGCACGCACCAAGGCCGCACTGAAGGCAGCGAAGGACCGTGGAACGCAGCTTGGTGGCGCGAATCCGGCCTGCCGGAATCTCACGCGCGAAGCTGCTCAGGTGGGACGCAGTGCCGGTGCTGCTGCGAACCGGATCAAGGCGACGGAACGGTATGCCGACGTCGCTCCCATGATCCGCAGCATGCGGGATGGTGGAAAGTCCCTCCGCATCATCGCGAAGGTGCTCGACGTCGAGTTCCCACGTGCGACCGCGTGGCAAGCTTCGCAAGTCTCTCGTGTGCTGAACCGCGCTGCCTAGAAATTGATTCTAGAAGCCTACAAATTCATTTGAGACCCGGTTGGGCACCAAGACACCCGACCGGGTCTCTGCACGTCATGGTGGGCCTTAGAATCTCAAAAGAACGGCATCCTGGCGGTCGAGCCGGGTGCGGTTTGTATGGTCCGATTTGGATACCAATGCCAGAAACGCGCGGGCGCATTGTACGCGTGCCGGTTTGCCGCCAAAGCTGGGGTCTGAGCGCGGACCAAGCTGGGGCTGAGCGGGGATCGTTGGGATTGGATTGTCTTCATTGGGAGCTATTGGGTCCGTTGGATGTCCAAAATTGGATGCCGATTGGATGCCCGTTGGACGCGTTGTTGGGAACGCGTTGGATGGATTGGATGCTTTTGGAGAAAACACCAAATCGCGGCACGCGCGTGCCCAGTTTCGAGGCACCGCCCCGAGGAATCGCTCTCGACCAGAGGTGATGAATGAGGCTTTGGGACGTGGTCACCGGCAAGGCGGCGATGGAAAACCGTCTCACCAAGTACATAAGCGGCGACTCCGATTTGAACGGCCTCGGCGTCGAAGGTACGCTACGGGCCTGGGGCGTTGCGCTGATCTGGTCGGTAAACGGCGCGGTTAAAGGCACTCTGATCAACCGTTACCCCCAATGGCGTGAGAAAACGAAAGATCGTGTCGCCGTTCGTCGCCTTGCGTGTTATTTTGGATGGCTTTTGAGTGAACGCGCGATTGAACGCAACCCGCAGTGGTTTCGCGACGAGAGCGGCGTTGAAGACGACTTGTCGGCTAAGATGCGTGTGGATTTCGTCTGGGTTCGCGACAGCTTGTTTCCGCCAGATGGAGTCACGCAGGCAGCCATAAATCGTAATCTCATTGCTAACGAGGGAGTCGCGGCGCATGTCATCGAGCCGTCCCGTGCGCTTCAAGAGTCGCTGAACGCCGTAGAGGAATGCCTTGGTCTGCCGCTCTCACAGCGCATTGACGATCTGTCGATGAAAAAGGACATATCATTAGCGGGGGTCATCGTAAGCGGCATAAATGCCGTAGGGACGTACTTCGACATCGCCTCCCGCTCAGCAGACGCACCATTACCTTGAGGCCGCAGTACGCTAGATGTAAGGCTTCCGTCGGGAAGCCGTCCCCTCGGGACCCCGCCTGGTACATTTCCTGAAAAACAATTAGGCGTCGAGCGGTCCGTCTTCGGGCCCAAGATCGTACATATGCGTCTTGGTACCGATTCTGAAAACGCCATAGCCAGAAGTCGGATACTTCCCATATAGGTCGTAGATGCGGAACAGGCAGACTATCTCGGAAAACGAGTGCTCCACCGGGAAGCGAAAGGTGTATATCGCTGGAACCCTGTTCGGGTAAAGCGTTCCGCCCTGAGCGGGATGTTTGTCAACGTAGTATGAGGTACCGGCTATTGACCTATACATGGGATCGGTGGACGGCAATGTCGTGCGCATGGTTTCCACTAGTGGGACCAACAATTCGAACAGGTGGCTTTCGGCGGGCCGGTCTCCGTCATTGCTGACGTAGACGATAAGTTCTACGCGGCGCGGAGAATCGCGCAGCCAATCGACAGTTACAGCCGCTCTAGCGTGCAAGTTAGGCCTGCGCATGAACTCCCGCATCTGTTGCTGGTTGTTCTCCAGGTCTTGCTGGACGGCACGAAGTTCAAGTTTCGCCAAATAAATCTGCCGAAAGACCGCAATCAACGTACCAAGAGCGACGATCAGAACCGAGATTGAAACAATCAGACCCGCCAGGGCGATCGGATCGGCCGCTGGTGGGTTTGTGATCCTGACGGGAACTGCACTCTTGGTTGAGGTGATGGTTACGGGCAGAGGCACGGGAAGCCGCGGCGTCTGTGCCACCGACACGCTAAAACGTAACTCGCGACAAGCCCACAAATGCACTTCCTCCGAGTGTGGAGACCACTCGGGGATTCGGTACGATTCTGTTTGCCACGTTCCAGGCTGCATTCGCCGCGTCTATGGCAGAAGCGAACTTCTCGCTCAGGTACGTTGCTGCGGGCAAGTAGTAGTCCACGCTGTCGGCGCCACGGATCGTCCTAGTGAAGTCCGCTGCCTGCATATTCTCGTGGAGTTTTTCATACTGCTCGATCGTCGGGCTACCTCGGAGTTCGACGCGGGGTCATAGTGTATGCCATCTGGTCTCCTTTTCGGAACCGGGACGATAAACGCCACTAGCAAACGGGTTTCTCCTCGTTGCGAATCCCTGAGTTGTCGGCGACGATTCGGTTGTCAAGACGAAACACTACAGGTAGTCTCCTGCCGACCTCCAGAGAGAGTAAACGTCATCTAGTGGGCCAGTCTTTACCCAATGCCAAGTGATCGTCTGGTCCCTGTCGAGTCTTATTACCGTCGTCTCATAAGACAGCAATTTAAGGCGCGGAACATAGCGTTGTAAGACAAATATGTCAGGGCTCGACTGCCAGACTATGGCGTAGCCCTTGTAAGGGCCGTCCTGGACGATCTGGTATCGACTTTGCTCTCGGCCACTTGAATACCCGAACAATTGTGACAACGAAACAAGAGCAATGGAAAGATTGATGCCCACAAAGACGATCATCACGCGCGCACCCCTTCGCTCCGTGAGTTGTTCCAAAATGATTCTCGATGGGCCGCGCCTGCGCCGCCAGATGACCACCGCGCTGAAAACGACAACCGTGATTAGCGCAGCGAGGAACGATTTCCAAGGAAACGTGTGAATAAGATAGAGTGCGCACAACAGATTTACGAGCAATGCCCCAACGCCTAATGCGAACCGCGCGTCTACGGAGGACACCATTTCGATGTTCCACGTCCTGTAGTGTATGAGCAGTGCAACGGGCGCACCCACAAAAAGGAGCAGTTGAATGGCGGTCCCCACTAACTGGGGCGTGCTAACAGAAACGTAAGCGTAAGGGATGCCGAAGCACTCTGACCGGCCGAGGTTATAGCAGTACACCATCATGTACGCCAGACCGGTCAGACCGCTGATTATAAGCCCGTCACCAACTCCGACAGAACGATTCGGCTCAGGAGCGGAAGCGGCGGACCTGTCGATGCGGGAAGGCCGGATCACCTCCCATTCGGGCTCGTTTACCGGCAGAGTCGCGGGGACGGTTGGCTCCGAATCGGAATCCATTGTGCTAGGCAAGGCTCCCAATCGACCATGCGCGGGAGCCCGCCCAATCTAGGGGTCCTACCGGCCGGTCGTCTTGCTCGGTTCTCCGGCCGCCCTAACGACCCTCGGCAATACGTCGTTGCATATTCGACGGCACTCCCTTCGCATTTGCCTCGTACGCGCGCTGCGCGCCGAGTATCTGCATCATCGACTCGACGATCGAGACGTTCGAGCGCTCGAGCATGCCGAACGCGAGCGCCGGACCGTCGCGCGCGCCCGGCGCGAACAGCCGAACCGGGCCCGACGCGTCGCTTTGCGCGAACAGCGTCGCGCCGAGCGGACGCAGACCTTCGGGCGCCGCGAACGCGGCCAGACGCAGTTGGGCCAAGGGGCGATTCCGCTGCTGCGGCGTGTCGATGATGACGCGGCCGTCGCGCTCGACGCGCGCGGCCAGCGCATCGGCGGGAATTCGCACGCCCGCGAGGTTCCAGCCG
>Ga0182024_10011272_pt1 | contig 17992 bp, 18 predicted proteins | sample P32metaG_FD_120480 | JGI IMG/M metagenome (GOLD analysis project Ga0182024, IMG submission 120480) | Permafrost microbial communities from Stordalen Mire, Sweden - P3-2 metaG (Illumina Assembly) | ecosystem: Environmental > Terrestrial > Soil > Wetlands > Permafrost | place: Sweden: Stordalen... | reverse complement strand
ATTCAGCGCGTGGTCGATGTGTACGTCACTCCGGTGAGTGAGGATTTGGGCAGGCTCCGCACCGGAATCGTCAAGACCATCGCGGATGCGAAACTTCCTTCGAACATTCGCATCACGCTGCGCGGCATGGTCAACAGCATGGATCAATCCTTCAAAAGCTTCGGGTTGGGCTTCGGTATTTCGTTTATTCTGCTGTTTCTCATCCTGGTCGCGCAATTCAAGTCGTTTATCGATCCGTTCCTGATCATGCTGGCGATCCCCATGGGATTCGTCGGCGTGTTGATCATCTTGCCGCTGACCCATACCACGCTCAACGTCATGTCGCTGATGGGCGTGCTCATGTTGATCGGTATCGCAGACTCCAACAGTATCTTGATTGTCGATTTCGCGCACAAGCTCGAAGATCAGGGTTTGTCGGTTCGCGACGCCATCGTCACGGCCTGCCGGGTACGCCTGCGGCCCATTTTGATGACCTCGCTGGCAACCATCATCGGGATGATCCCCATGGCGATGAAGCTCGGCGAGGGCGGCGAACAGTACACGCCCATGGCGCGCGCCATCATCGGCGGCCTGACTACCTCGGTGTTGCTCACCATATTCATCGTCCCGGCCGCCTATCTGCTCGTTTATGGGAGGAAGGATAGAAATGTTCCCCAGAATTAATCGGGCGGCCCTGTTCGCCGCGCTTTGTGTAACGGCGGCCGCCCAGACACTGCCCATGCTCACGCTGCAACAGGCCGAAGCACTGGCCATCAAGAATCATCCGCAGATTCAGGCGGCGCAGAACGAGGTGAACTACGCCAATCAGCAGATCATTGTAAACCGCGCCGCTTACTATCCGGGTGTGACTGCCGATATTACCGGATCGCAGGGCAACGATCTGGCGCGGATCGGCGCCGGAGATCTTCCCTCCTCGCGCTTGTTCGATCGCGAGGCCGAAGGCGTGGAGGTCCAGCAGCTAATCACCGACTTTGGCCGGACCCGTAGCCTGGTGTCCAGCGCGCGTTTTCAGGCCCAGGCTGCGGTGCAGAACTCGCAAGCCACCCGGTACACGGTGTTGCTGGATGTGAATCGCGCCTATTTCGACGTGCTGCGCGCACAGGCGGCCGTGAAAGTCACCGAGCAAACCGTGGCCGCGCGTCAGACTCTGGACGATCAAATAACGGAGCTGGCGAGAAATAAACTCCGCTCGCAGGTGGACGTGAGTTTCGCCGATGTCAATGTATCGGAGGCGAAGCTGCTGTTGTTGCGCGCCCAGGATAGCGTAATGGGGGCGGTGGCGGAATTGGGCCGCGCCATGGGCTCGGACCAGCCCGCCAATTATCAGCTTACCGATGAACCTCTTCCTCCAGCGCCTCCCGGCACAGCCGATTCGCTGGTTATGCAGGCGATTGACAACCGGCCCGAACTTGCGTCATTACGCGCTGCTCGGGATGCGGCTCAAAGATTCGCGGATGCGGAGCGCGATCTGAAGCGGCCCACAGTGAGTGCGGTTGCCGTCGGAGGCTACATGCCCTACATCAATACTCCGGTTCAGTCGCCGGTTCCGTCCGAGTACGAGGGCGTAGGCGCTAACGTCAGTATTCCCATCTTCAACGGACATCTGTTCTCTGCGCGCCAGGAAGCCGCTTATCAACGCGCCTTGGAATCCAATCAGCAGTTGCGGAATCGGCAGCAGCAGATCAGCCGCGATGTTCGCATGGCTTGGGCCAGCGCCTTCGATGCCTATCAGCGCATCGATGTCACGGCGCAGTTTATGCGTCAGGCCAGCTTGGCCATGCAACTGGCTCAAGGACGATATGATTTAAGTTTGGCTTCCATCGTCGAGCTGACGCAGGCGCAGTTGAACGTTACGCAGGCCGAGATCGAAAACTTGAACGCGAAGTACGACTACCAAACCCAATACGCGGCGCTCCAATTCACCCTTGGCCTCCTCCGATAGCCGGCCCGTCTTTCGCGAGGTCCAGCGCTTTCCGCTGCGCCGTATCGCTTGGGCGCTTGCCAGTCCGCCCTGTTTCCTGCTTGGCCTGCTGATCTGGCAAGTAATCTTGGGGCACACCTGGGGCAAACATCCCATGTCCAACCCGGACGTGATCGGATGGACTGTGTTTCTCTGGCTGATTTACTTTCGTCTCATCACCGTTCGATTAGTCACCGAGGTCCGCAACGGTGAACTGGTCATCGCCATGCGCGGACTCTGGCGCTCGCGCCGGATTCCGCTCGAACGCATCCAATCGGTCGAAACCATCGATCACGACCCGGCGAAAGACTATGGCGGTTACGGAATCAGGACCACGCGCGAAGGCAAGGCCTATGTTGCCGGCGGTGGCGGAGGCGTGCGCCTCAAGCTGGCCGGAGAGAAGGTCGTAGTAGGGTCGCAGCGGCCCGCTGAGTTGGCCGCCGCGCTAGGACGCCCATGAAGTTCGACGAGGAGCTGAGCCGGAAAGTCGAGGCTATTTACCTCACGCCCGACGTGGTGGAGCAGCGCCGTCAGGTGTTACAGGCTCTCGAGTTGACCGCGGGCGAACAGGTCTTGGATATCGGCTCGGGGCCGGGACTCCTGGCTTATGACATGGCGATAGCGGTCGGACAAAAAGGCCGTGTGTGTGGCGTCGATGTGAGTAGCGCCATGCTGGCCATGGCGGCCCAGAGATGCGCCGAACAGAGGTGGACTGAGTTTCGGACGGCCGACGCAACGCAGTTACCGTATCCGGATGGCAGCTTCGACGCGGCGGTTTCCACTCAGGTCTACGAATACGTCCCGGATATTCCGGCGGCGCTGGCGGAACTGCATCGGATTTTGCGGCCGGGCGGCCGGGCCGTCATTCTGGATACGGACTATGGGTCTCTGATCGTCCACACCGAGGATGCCGCCCGTATGTCGCGTGTCTTATCGGCCTGGGACAAACACTTCGTGCATGGCAATCTGCCGCGCATGCTAACCCGGCAGTTGCGGGACGCGGGATTTGTCGTGCGCCGCCGCTCGGCCATCCCCATGTTCAATCCGGAGTTCCGCGACAATGCCTATGGAAAGGGCATGCTGGCCATGATGGCCTCCTTCGCGGTGGGGCGGAACGGCATATCTCAGAGTGAGGCGGACGCCTGGTACGCCGAGTTCGCGACGTTGGACGCCGAGGGCAAGTTCTTTTTCAGTCTCAACCGGTACCTTTTTTACGCCACGCGCGCGTGATCGCCGCGATGAACGCCTGATACAATTCATGTCCATGCGATCTCTGCTGCTTTTCTGTTCGGCCATTGCTCTTTTCGCCCAACCAAGCACGGACCTTACACAGGCGCTGATCTCGTCCCGGCAGCGCATCGACTCCATCGACGGCCAAATCGTCAAGCTGCTCAACGAGCGGGCGCAGGTGGTTCGAGACGTGGGATTGATCAAGAAGCAATACCATGCGCCGGCGAGCGCACCGGGCCGTGAGGAGCAGGTTTTGCGCCGCGCGGCGGGTCAAGCCCAAGCGCCGCTGTCGCCCTCCGCCGTGGAAGCGATCTATAAAGTCATTCTCCACGAAATGTCGTCGATGGAAGCTACCGAGATGGAGAAGTCGTCCAAGCTCCCCTAGCCGCACGATTTCTCTCAGAAACGTTCGTTAGCCAGGTTGCAAAGGCTGGGATAATAGGAATAGTATGGACTCGATAAAGAGAGGATTTCGAATGAAGATATTGCAGGCCGTGCGAGCCAAAATGTGTTGCGCCGCCCTTGTGGCCGCGGGGATTTTCGGCGCCGCCAGCCCCATTCTGGCCCATCATTCGTTCACCATGTTCGATATGACGAAGCGGGTGACGCTGACGGGCGCCGTCACCTCATTTGAATGGACCAATCCTCACTCCTACATCGAGATCGACGTTCCGGACGACAAAGGCGCGGTCAAGCACTGGAGCATCGAACTGGGCAGCCCCAGCATCCTCATGCAAAGCGGTTGGAAGTTCAGCAGCCTCAAGACCGGCGACAAAGTTACGCTCATCATCAACCCCATGAAGAGCGGCCAGAACGGCGGATTTCTGTCCACCGCAACCTTGCCGGACGGAAAGGTGCTCAGCAACGGACCGCGGCAGGAGCCCCCGCCGCAGAAATGACGTTTCGCGGAAAACCAGGAATGAATTGGAAGATGCTGGGGTGCGCCACGCTGCTGCCCCTGACACTCGCGATGGCGCAGGCCCAGCCGGCCAGCGCTCCGCCGGATCTCACCGGCGTGTGGGGCATATATAGAGGTGGGCCGGGATCGGATCCGAAGTTCCGGCCGCCGGCGCCCAGTCCCCTGGTCTTGAAGCCGGAGTACGACAAACCCTATCAAGAGAAGCGCGCCAGGGAGTCGGCCGCGGCGCAACGAGGTGAGCAACTGGATAATACGAGCGCGCGCTGCATCCCCTATGGCGTGCCGACCATGATGTCCATTGCCATTTATCCTGTGGAGTTTATTCAAACCTCCAAACAGGTGACGATCATTTCCGAGGCGTTCAGCGAAGTGCGGCGAGTTTATCTCGACCGGCCACAGGCCAAGATGGACGATGTTGCGCCCGGCTATTACGGGCGCTCGGTCGGGCATTGGGAAGGCGAGACGCTGGTGGTGGACACGGTCGGCATCAAGCCCACCGTTTCCGGTTATCGCGGAATACCGCACAGCCCGCAGATGCGCGTTACCGAGAGGATTACCATGCTCTCGCCCGAAATCCTGCACGACCAAATTACCATTGACGACCCGGTGGTGCTCGAAAAGCCGTTTACATACACCGTGGCCTTTAAGCGCATGCCCAGCGATTACGAGATGGTCGAATTCGTGTGCGACAACAATCGTGAATATGTCGACGAAAAGGGCATTGTGCGCCTGAAGCTTCACGATAAATGACCGCCGCAAGCAAGACAAGAGAGGATCGACAAGTGCAACATCAATGTCCAGTGGCCAAGGTAATTCTGAGAGCGAGCGTGTTGGTGCTGTCCGCGGGCGCGGCGATGGCGCAGTCGACTCCGGCGCCGCCGGCGCCTCCACCGCCGCAGCTCGGCGCGCTGGCCCCGTCGAATATCGCCAAGACTCGTCCCAAGCCGCCGTTCGATATTACCGGCACTTGGTTGCACGCGTTTGCACGCGATAATCCGTTCACTTTCTCACCTCCGCCGGGATTCAAGTTGACGCCCGAGGCTCAGGTGCAATACGATGCGGCCAAAAAGGCGCGGGCAGAGGGCAAGGCCTACCATGACGACATCGGCGCGTGCTGGCCGGCCGGATTGCCGGTGATCATGACGCGCGTGTGGCCGATCGCGATGATCCAGAAGCCCACGGTGATTTTCATGGTGAGCGGGTTTATGAACAGCACGCGCATCATCTATCTGGATGGCCGCAAGCATAGCGATCCGGATCTGGTGATCCCCAGCTTCAATGGGGAGTCGATTGGGCACTGGGAAGGCGACTCGCTGGTGGTGGATAGCACCGGCTTTGTGGATGACCATCATTGGATCGACAACGGCATCCCGACCAGCAACGAACTCCATATCGTCGAGCGGATGCGTTTGATCAACGACGGGGCTACTCTCGAGATTGAATACACGGCGTCCGATCCCAAAAATTGGGTGGGCGACTGGAAATGGACGAAACGCTGGAAACGGGTGGACGACACCGACATTACCGAAGCGTCCTGCCTGCCGGATCTCAACGCGCATATGCCCAGCGTGACGTCGAAATCCGTCAACGTTCGCTAATGTTTTAATGGTTCTGAAGAAAGGGATTTTATGAGACGATTACAGGTCGCCTGCGCGTGCTTTCTCGGCATGTGGATGTCCGTGGCCGCTTACGCGCACCATTCGATGGAAGGTTTCGATCGCGACAAGAACGTGACGCTGACCGGAACGGTAAAGCAATTCAAGTGGGCCAATCCCCATTCCTGGATAGAACTGGAAGTTCCCAAGGAGAATGGAGCGGTTGAAACCTGGAACATCGAGATGACGGCCCCGTTCGTTCTCATTCGCGCGGGCTGGAGGGCCAGCTCTCTCAAGCCGGGCGACAAGGTCACAGTGGTTGGCCACCCGCAGAAGAGCGGTGAGCCTGGAGCTTTGTTCGTTTCGGTTACGTTGGCCAACGGTTCGACGCTGACGGACCGGCCTCCCGCGGCTACGCCCGCGCCCGCAAAATGAGGCTCCAGATCCACTTTTGCGCCATCCTGCTGGGATGCGCGGCGCTGGCCGGCGCGGACGACTTGAAAAGCGGCCCGTGCGATCGGGAATGTCTGCGCGGCTTCACCACGCAATACCTGACCGCGCTGATTGCCCACCAGCCGTCCGATCTTCCACTCGCCGATCGCGTTCGATTCACTGAAGATACCGTTGAGATGAGACTCGGCGATAGTCCTTTATGGAAAAACGTCTCGCGGCTTCGCCCTTACCGGCTCGACATTTTGGACGTTCAGCAAGGCGTAGCAGCCTCGCAGTCGATTGTTGAGGAGGCGGGCATGCCGGTGATGCTGATGCTCCGGCTCAAGATTACGGGCCGGAAGATCGCTGAAGTGGAAGCGCAGGTAACCAGGAACAAGGCCGAGGGATCCCTCTTCAATACCGAGGCCCTGAAGGGCGCGAGCGGGGCCATGCTGGTGAAACCCGATGAAGGGCAACGCAACTCGCGCGAGGAAGCGACCCGGATCGCCGAACTCTACCCGGCAGGTCTCAAGGCAGGCAGCTTCGTCACCGTCGACACACCCTTTGCCGCCAAGGCCTATCGTTTCGAAAACGGGCAGTTGATGGCCGGCCCTGGCTGCACGTTTCGCCCGGACTGCGTGGACATAAAAGCGCAGAAAATTCCCACTCTCTCCGGAATAACGCAACGGGTCGCCGCCGTCGACGAAGACCTCGGTATCGTACTTCTTCGCATGGATTTTGGCCCAGGCTCCTCGCGTGTTGCGGGCGATTCGCTCATCGTTTGGGAGGCCTTCAAAGTTTACGGCGGGCAAATCCAGGCGGTGGAAGCGTTCATGAAGAATATGCCGTTGGGCACGCCGTCCGGCTGGGACTCAGGCAGCAGTAAGTAAAATCAGTCAAGTCGGCCTTGCGGTTTCGCCACGGTGCGCTTTCCCAATCGCATGTATCGATGGAGCGCCTGCGAAGAGCCAACTAGTGAGAAGACTGTCGGCGCCCGCGCATCCTGCTGAGGAGCTCGGTATGAACGGAATAATCGGATGCCCGTAGAAGTGGTACATCAGATTCCAGATGGTGTGTGGATCCAGCCGAGCGCGATGAAACTATACAAGCGTACACCGCGGTAGGCGCGACACGTCAAAACGGCGGCGAAAACCGGTTCCCAATAGCCGAGTCCGCCGCCGCTCAGGTAGGCAGCCCCGGTGCCACCGATCATCTGATTATCCACGGACCCGGACTAATCAAAAATGGCGCCACTGCGAGCGGCGACGGACGCCGGCATCTGGTCGACGAGAAGCGATCGCTGGCGCTGCTGAAGGAGCGGGCGCGGCACTAGCTGTCCGTTGGTTCCACTGTCACTTGCCCGGAACGATGTGCTCCAGATCCTGATTGTTCTCCTGACACTCGGCCTCCATGATGCGTTCATCGCGCGGCGGGTGGCGGAGAATCAGCCGATACTGCCAGGGCTTGGTGAAAACCTTGGGGTCCTCCATGGTAGCCTCGTACAAAATCGTATCGTTCGCTTGCAGTGTGTAGCGCTCCACGACATGCAGATCCTCGCTATGAAAGTGCCCCGCCCCGGGCAGCCACGTCTTGTCATTGAAACCAATCACGTCCACGATGAACGTGTCGCCATCCCAGCGGCCAACCGAATCGCCCATGTACGTAGGATCGAGTTCCGCGGGGTGAGACCGGCCATCCGATGGAATGATGCGATAGATGTGGTTTGACTCATAAAGGATGTAGGTCTTCTTCGCCGTCTGCGCGATCTCGAACGGCACCGGGATGCCTGTAATGCGGGGCGTGCCCGCCATCTTGCACTGCACGGTGGGATCGTTGCGGTCGTCTGAAGCGAGTTCCTTCACTTTGCTCAGAGCCCAGTCCCGATAAGGAGGCGGCCCTGGCGGCGGTCCCCACGTGCTGGCGCGGCCTTCACCCGGGCGCACTTCGCCGGTTTCGCCGAACAGACTCACGCCAATGCCCTGCCAGATTCCGGACAGATCGGGCCTTCCCACGGCGTCGCGGCGAATCTTACTAACCGATTTGTCTTGCGCTAGCGCGCAGACGGAAAGTAAAGCGATTAAGAGCCAGGGTGCGACCTTCATTGTGCGGGTCCTATTGCGCCGGCGGCCCCAGGAAAAGCTTCTTGCCGTCGGGGAGCGTCACCTCGCGTCCGGCGATTCGATTGCTGCCATCCTTTGACATCCAGCCGGTTACCGTGATGGTGTCGTTCTCCTTCAGCGCGTTTCGCGTCCAGCCGGTGCGGCGCAAGGTATTGGGTGGGTGCCCTTCGAGCGCCCAGTTGACCAATTGGCCGTCATCGCCCTTCACCGCAAGATAAATGTAGACGTGCGGGTTCGACCAGTCGATCTTCGTCACCACGCCGCTCAGCGTAATCGGCTTCGCGCTGTCGTATTCGGCGCCGAACGAATGATGGGCCAAGGCGTGCGGGGCGATCAGCAGAATGCCCGAAAGGGCCAGCAAAAGGCGAGTTCGCATGTTATGTCCCCAGCCAGTATATGCGATTGTAACCGGTGTTTCCAGGCAAACTCCACGCAATTTCTTGCCGCTTGCCGCGTCATACTAAATTGGAGGACTTGTGAATCAAAAGCCGGACAGAGAACTTGAGAATCGGTGCATCAACACCATCCGCATCTTGTCAGCGGACGCGGTGCAAAACGCGAATTCGGGCCATCCCGGTTTGCCGATGGGCGCAGCGGCCATGGCTTACACGCTGTGGACGCGGTTTCTGAGACACAATCCGATGGACCCGCAGTGGTTCGATCGCGATCGTTTCATCCTTTCGGCCGGACATGGTTCGATGCTCCTGTACAGCCTGCTGTTTCTGACCGGATACGATCTCTCACTCGATGAGATCAAACGTTTCCGAAAGTGGGGCAGCAAGACGCCTGGACATCCGGAGCGCAACGATACTCCGGGCGTGGAGGTGACCACGGGGCCGCTCGGGCAGGGATTTGCGAACGGTGTGGGCTTTGCGATCGCGGAGGCGTGGCTCGCGGCGCGTTACAACCGTCCCGGCCACAAGATCATTGATCATTACACGTATGCCATTTGCAGCGATGGCGATCTGATGGAAGGCGTCAGCCAGGAGGCTGCGTCGCTGGCCGGGCACTTGCAGTTGGGCAAGCTCATCTATTTCTACGATCAAAACCGCATAACGCTGGCTGGAGCAACCGAGGTCGATTTCACCGAAGATGTAGCCAGGCGTTTTGAAGCGGATGGCTGGCACACTCGGAAGGTGCCGGACGGAAACGACACCGAAGAGGTCGCAAGAGCGATCGAGGAGGCCCGGGCCGAGAATGAGCGGCCGTCATTGATCTTGGTCCGCACGCACATCGGCTATGGCAGCCCTCACAAGCAAGACAATTTTTCATCGCATGGCAGCCCGCTCGGCGAAGAAGAGCTGAAAGCAACCAAGACCGCGCTGGGCTGGCCGACCATGGACAAGTTTTACCTTCCACAGGATGCCGTCGATTACTTTCGGCAAGCGGTTCCCGAGGGCGGTCGAGTCCAGGACGAGTGGAAGAAGAAGTTCGACGCGTATCGGAAAGACTTTCCCAAAGAAGCCAGCGAGTTCGAAATGCTGGTGAGCGGCGCCCTTCCCGCAAACTGGGCCGCCGATCTTCCGCAATGGAAGCCGGGCGATAAACCCATCGCTACGCGCTCCGCTGGAGGCGCCGCGCTCAACGCGCTCGCCAAGCACATCCCCAACATTCTTGGTGGATCGGCCGACCTGAATCCTTCGACGGATACGCCCCTGAAGAACTGGGGCGACTTCCAGAATCCGGAGGCGTATGGTCCGGGAACGCTGGGCGCGGTCGGCGGTGTATGGAGCTACGCCGGGCGTAATATCGCGTTTGGTGTTCGAGAACACGCCATGGGCGCAGCAGTGAATGGAATGGCCGCGCATGGCGGTGTGCTGCCGTTTAGCGCCACGTTCTTTACGTTCTCGGATTACATGAAGCCGGCGATTCGTCTGGGCGCCTTGAGCCGTTTGAAAGTGGTCTACGTATTTACTCACGACAGCATCGGCCTGGGAGAGGACGGCCCAACGCATCAGCCCGTGGAGCAACTAGCTGCGCTTCGCGCGGTTCCAGACTTGACCGTGATCCGGCCAGCCGATCCGAACGAAACCTCGGAAGCTTGGGCCTTCGCCGTTCAGCACGATGGCCCGATCGTGCTGGTGCTCACGCGCCAGGTGGTCCCGCATCTGGATCGGAGCAACGCCAAGGAGCCCGGCGTCGCGCGAGGCGCCTACATTCTCGCGGAAGCCGACGGCGGCGCTCCGGATGTGATTCTGATCGGGACTGGGTCCGAAGTGCAGTTATGCGTGGAGGCGCGGAAAAAGCTGGAGAAGTATGCGGTGAAGGCCCGCGTGGTCAGCATGCCGAGCTGGGAGTTGTTCCTAGGGCAGGACGAATCCTATCGAGAAAGCGTCTTGCCGAAACGGATCAAGGCACGCGTCACGGTGGAGGCGGCATCGCCGCTAGGCTGGTATCGCTGGGCGGGCGATGAAGGCGTGGTCATCGGCCTGGAGCGTTTCGGCGCGTCCGCGCCTGGCGAGGAAGTGCTCCAACACCTTGGCTTCACGCCCGAACACGTGGCATCCGCCGCGCTTCGCACCCTGGGCCGAACTTCGGAAGCCGATCGAGAGTACGCGGCCGAAGTCAACCTGGTGCACGCTTAACGCACCGCTTGAAAAACCGCTCCCTTGAGGTCGCGGCTCGGTAATGCACGGAATCAACTGAGCCGCGCACGCAGTAAGCGGTGCCAGGCTACTTGTCCGGGCGCTCCGTTACCGGTTGACCGATGGGTGGCGGCAAAGGCGACTTGCCGCCGCCCTGCGCTTCGGCCTGCAGCATCGCTTCCAATGACGCGTAGGCGTAAATGGTTGGTGCTTTATTTTGCATCAAGCCGCCGGTGTCGGCCGTGGGTCCATAGGTACTGTGCATGTCGTGCCCCAGCATGCGCAGCATCGCCAGCAACTGTCCCCGATGTTGCGAGGTATGCGTCATGCGTCGCGTCATCACCCAGGCGCGGGACCGTGGGACGTCGAAGAAGGACACGGTTTCTTCCCACCACGGCTCGGCTTGAGCCCTCAAGACGGCGAGACGTTTGCCGCTGTCCTCCGCATAGCGGGCCATGAATTCCCAGCGGACCTCCCGCGCCGGCAGCGGCGGCGCGCTTACATCGATGTCCAGAATTTTTCGGAACCAGAAATCCTCGCTCACGCACTGGTGCACCATATGCTCATGCACGCTTCGACCGCGAGGATCGGATAGATTCGGGCGCACTGGCAATTCTTCATCGCGGAACATGCTCCAGGCACTGACCACTTTCACGCGCTCGGTGGCGTAACTGTCGGCGAGAAAGTCGTATTTCATCGCTGCCATAGAATTTGGCCGGCCTCCAGCGGCACGATTCCTCCGTCTTTGAAAGGAACCACGCGCGGCGTGTAGTCGCTCGCCGGACGCGCGGCAGGCGCCGCTGCCGAGTAGATATAACCGCCTTGGGAACCAAGCAGCTCGCGCCCACGCTGCATCACTTGCCGGATCGGCTGTTCGCCGTCCGTTGGATCGGCATAAAGCTCGACGTGCACGGCGTCGGGGCTCACGTCGTCCAGATAGACCTGGACTTCAAATAGATGCTCATCATCGCGCGTCTCGACGTGCGACGGTCCAAATCGAATGTGCTCCCAATTCTCGCCTAGAGCGCGCTGCCATGCGAGCAGTGCCACTGCCGCCTTGCCATGTTCCGCCGCTCGCGCGCAGTAGGCCGCGGCCCCCGGCAGATAGTGCTTCTCCGTATATTCGCGAACCGTTCGATTCGCCGAAAAGACCGGGGTGAGCCGCGCCATGCTCTCGCGCATCATCGCGATCCAGTGCGTGGGGATGCCTTGCTGATCGCGCTGGTAGAACTTCGGGACGATTTCGCGTTCCAGCAGCGCGTATAAAGCCTCGGCCTCGGCGGCGTCCACATTGGGGTCGTCGCCGTGTTCCTTGCCATCGCCAATCGCCCAACCAACCTCCGGCGAATACGCTTCGGCCCACCACCCGTCCAGTTCAGACAAATTCATGCCGCCGTTGGCGAGAATTTTCATCCCGCTGGTGCCGCTGGCCTCCCAGGGTCGGCGTGGAGTATTGATCCAGAGATCGACGCCTTGCACCATCTGCTGGCTGAGCAGCATATCGTAGTCGGACAGGAAAGCGATATGCGACTGAACGTCGGACCGCATGAGGAACTGATGCCACTGCTGGATCATGGCTTGGCCCGCCAGGTCGGCGGGGTGCGCCTTCCCCGCCAACACAAGCTGGACCGGACGATCCCGATTCGTTAAGATGCGAGCCAAGCGGTCTGGATCGCGCAGCAAAAGATTGGGGCGCTTGTAAGTGGCGAACCGCCTGGCAAATCCCATTGTTAACGTGTCGAAGTTGAAGATCCGCTCGGCCGCGGCGATAGCTTCGGGCGGAGCTCCCTGGCTGGCGCGCTGTCGCGCCAGGCGCTGGCGTGTGTACTCGATCAATCCTTTGGATCCGCCGGTTCGCAATTTCCAAAGATCGGTGTCGGGAAGGGACCGAAGCTGCTGCGCGAGTTTGTCCGGTTCGCCGGCCGACCGGTCCGGCCCGCAGGCCCGCTCCCATAGCGCATCCGTTTCCGGCGATTCCCAGGTGCCCACATGAACTCCATTGGTGACGTGGCCCACCGGCACTTCTCTTTCCGGCCAGCGCGGAAACAAACTGCTGAACAGGTGGCGGCTCACCGCGCCATGCAGACGGCTGACGCCATTGACAGCGCCGCTCCCTCGCACGGCCAGGTAGGCCATGTTGAACGGCTCCGAGGTGTCGTTGGGGTTTTGGCGGCCCATGGCCAGCAGCCTCTCCAGACCGATGCCAAGGTTCTCGGCGAGCGCGTTCAGATACTTCCCGGCGAGATCGGGAGCGAAGCGGTCAAACCCGGCCTCGACAGCGGTGTGCGTGGTGAACAGATTCCCTGGGCGTGTGGCCTCCAGCGCCACGTCGAACGGTACGTCGTTGTCGGCCATGTAGCTGCGCGCACGCTCCAGAATCGCGAAAGCGGCGTGTCCCTCGTTGAGATGGCAGATCTCGGGCCGCAGCCCCAATGCTCGCAGCAAACGCCATCCGCCGAGGCCAAGGATCAACTCCTGCTTGAGGCGAAGTTCCGAGTCGCCACCGTAGAGTTCGCTGGTGACGCCGCGGAATGCCGGAGGATTGGCAAGATCGTTCGAGTCCAGCAGGTATAGATTCGCTCGCCCGACCTCCACTTTCCAGCAGCGCAGCCAGAGCTTGAACCCCGGCGTGTCGATCGGAATGCGCAACCATTCGCCGTCCGGCTGGCGGAGCGGAGCGACGGGTAGCTGGCTGGGGTCGTTGTAAGGATAGAGCGCGTGTTGGACGCCGTTGGAATCGATTTCCTGGCGAAAATAGCCTTGCTGGTACAGCAATCCAATGGCAGCCACCGGCACACCTAAGTCGCTGGCGGATTTCAATTGATCGCCCGCCACGTTTCCCAAGCCGCCCGAGTAAATCGGTAAAGATTCGCTCAGCATGTATTCCATGCTGAAATAAGCGACCAGACCCAACGGTGCGCCCGGATGCGCGCTCTGAAACCACGTGGGGCGCTGGAGGGACTCGCGCTTCTCGCGCACCAGTTCGTCCACTCTACGAGCGAATGCAGGGTCCGCGCAGACCTCGGCCAGCCGCTTCTGAGACGCGGCCTGAAGAACGGCCCAGGGATTCTGGGTCAACTCCCAGAGTTCGGGGTTCAGCTTACCCCACAGTTCATCGCTGGAATGATGCCAGCTCCAGCGCAGGTTCAGAGCTAGCTCTACCAGCGCAGCGTATTGTGGATCGTCGGCCATGTGCCTCCTAGAGGAATTCGTGCATGGCAGTGGCCACGCGCGACTATGCCACCAGTATCGCGCCAGTTGATTGCGCCACGGTTACAGATGTCGATATTCGGACAATTTGAGACGATGCGACACTAGAAGAGCCGGACGCGGAGACCTCCTAGGCTCTTTCATGCTGGGCTACATCCAAGAACATATCCAGTTCCTTTTGCTGGCCTTCAGCTCGCTCATTTTTATTGTCGACCCCATCGCGACCATACCGACATTCCTAGCGCTGACGGCCGATGCAGAGATGGGTGAGCGACGCCACATGGCGAGACGCGCCGCCTGGACCTGTTTCCTCGTACTGTCGGGCTTTGCAATGGCCGGCACGCTGATCTTCAAGATGTTCGGGATCACGCTTCCGGCCTTTCGCATCGCGGGAGGATTGATCATGATCCTCATCGGGCTCGACATGGTGCAGGCGCGCCGCTCCCCAACCAAGGAGACGCCTTCGGAAACCCAGCAGGCCATGGAGAAAGACGATGTCGGCATTGTCCCGCTGGGCGTTCCCATGCTCGCCGGGCCGGGATCGATTTCCACCGTCATCGCTTTGATGGCTCAATCGACCAATTGGCAGCACAGTATATTAATCATTGTGGCCGTGGCTCTGACTGCACTCATCTCCTACTGGACCCTGGCCGCCGCGGACCGCCTGGGCCGGCGGATGGGCGACACCGGCATCCACATTCTGACGCGATTTATGGGATTGCTGCTCATGGCCATCGCCGTGCAATTTATTCTGAGCGGCCTGAGCGCCGCGGGATTTGGGACAAATCACTAACAGGATGCTGAATGGCCGTGACCATGGAAAGCAGATTCTGAGCCGCGCCCAGAGGAAGCGGTTTTTTCGGTAATGAAAGCCATTCGATTGCATGCGCGCGGTGGTCCTGAGCAACTGGTGTATGCTTCGGGCAGGCGACGCCCTGGTGCGAGTGTACGCAACCAGCATCACCCGAACCGAACTGACCTGGGATCAGACTTATCAGAATCCCGATGGCTCGCCACGGATTCCCACCATTCCAAGACATGAGATATCTGGTGTGATCGAATCCGTGCCGCTCGGCGTGAGGGACGGGCGACGCAGTGTACTGCAAGTCAGGGACGACGCATAAGGTCGGCCCTTCGACACAGATTATTCCCGTGCTTGGCGAATCAACATGTTGCCCGCGGAACCCAACATGCATGTTCCATCGCGCATGCCGAATCAACAGGAATTCACGGAACTGCTGCAACCCAACTTACTCCCGCTGAACCGCTTCGTCTTTGGAATGGTCGGCAATCAATTTGACGCCGAAGACATCGTACAGGAAACAGTGGTGAAAGCATTTATTCATTTCGCCGATTTTCGCGCCGAGTCCAAGTTCAAGACTTGGCTGATGAGCATCGCCGTGAATGAGGTGCGCACCAGGCGCAGGTCGGAATTCCGTTCGCGCTTGTCTTATTTCGATTTCGATCAACTGGAGAGGCTGGCGAGCGGCACGTCAAACGATTCGCCTTTGCGCCAATATCAGGAAAATGAGACAACCCGCCGGGTTCAGAAAGCCATGGTGTCGCTGCATCCCGCCTACAAAGAAATGATTCGCCTGCGAGCGTTTGACGGCTTGAATATCGCCGACACCGCCCGGCATCTCTCGATTTCGGTGCCGGCCGCAAAGGCACGATATTATCGGGCCGTTCATCGCTTATCGCATACGCTGGTGCGGCAGACGCGGCGGCCAATTCAACGAGCTAGCGCGCGGCGGCAGGCTGAGCGTGAGTCGCGTCAGGCTGCACAGTAGCCGTCGTAGTAGCCGGCGGGCCCATCAGTTTGCGGAGCAGATCCGCGGTGCTCTGGTGAACTTCGACGCCCACGGCATCGGCTTTCAGACCCAGCGCTACGTCCATGGGAGTGCGGCCTTTGTTGTCCTTGAGATCCAGCTTGGCGCCATGGTCGGCCAGGAACTGTACAATGTCGTCGGTGCCCTGGCCCGCAGCGGCGTGCAGGGCGGTGTTGAGGGTCTTGTCCGTGGCGGCGTTGATATCCACGCCCTTTTCGAGGCAAATCTTCAGAGCCTCGATCGGCTGCTCTCCACCGCGAATGGGCTTGTGGTATCCCATCCCAGCCGCCACCATCACGGCTGTAACACCGGCTTTCGTTACCACCTTGGGATCGGCGCCCTTGTCCAACAAGAGTTGCATCAAGGGAATGTCGGCGGACTTCGCGGCGCGCAAGAAAGGCGTCGCACCCTCGCCCATCATCACGTCGGGAAAATCGAGCACCGCGCGCGCTACGATCATTTTGGTCAGTTTCGCGTTGGGATCGGCTCCATGATCGAGCAGCATTTTGATCAGGTCCATCGGTTCCACTTTGCCGTTGTCGCGGGGCGCGGGGCGGTTGCTTTGATAGATGTCGCGCATATCGACGGCGGCGAACAGCGCCGCGCGGCCATTGGAATCGGCGGCATTGGGGTCTGCTTTGCGATCCAAGAGAAACGCAGCCGTGTCGAAGTGGCCGTTGATGATCGCGAGAAGCAACACGCCGGTGCCGTCCGGATCGGCCGCCTTGATATCTGCGCCATGATCGAGCAGGATCTTCGCGCATTCGGTGAAGCCGCCGCGAGCGGCAAAGAGTAACGCGGTAAATCCGCCGCGCGGGAAGTGCATCGGCACATCGCCCGGCTTGACCTTCATCTCCCGAAAATCGAAAACGCCCGAGACGATGTTCACCTCGGCGCCATGGTCCACCAGGATCTGCACGACGGCGGGATGATTCTCAGCGGTGGCCCACATCAAGGCCGTTTGTCCTCGCCATGTCTCTTTGGCATTCACTTCTGCGCCATGATCCAGCAGCAACTTCACAGCCTCGGCGCTACCGGCGCGCGCGGCGGTCATCAACGCCGTCTGGCCTTCGGCCTGGAAAGAATTCGCGTCGGCGCCCGCCTTCAACAATGCCTCCACCATCGGGGCGTTGCCATTGGTGCAGGCCTGCGAAAGGGCCGTGAATCCCTCGCGATTGGAAGCGTTCACGTTCGCGCCCGCGGCTAGCAGCGCTTCCACGGCCTTCTGGTCGTTCCAGTAGGCGGCCCAAAGCAGCGCAGTCGAGCCATCCGGCTGGGGTGCGTTAACGTCTCCGGGATGCTGTTTGACGAGCCCACTCAGGGCGTCCATGTCGCCCTTCATGGCGACATCGGCCAGGGGCGAGGTGGTCGCGCCGAATGCGGCGGCGGCGAGGAGCGCTCCGGCTAGGACGATGCGCATATTAAACGTCCGCAAGCGGTCCGGTGCTGTCGCCCACCTTGTCCGCCGGCACGCCCACTTTGTTGAGCACCGAAAGCAACAGGTTGGCCATGGGCGTATACTCCGGATATTTCAGGTGACGTCCGCCCTTCAATGTGCCCGCGCCACCGCCCGCCAGGAGCGCGGGAAGCGGATTGTGACTGTGAATGTTGCTGTTGCTCAAGCAGCTTCCGTAGAGCAAAGTGCTGTGATCCAGCAAATTGCCGTCGCCATCCGGTGTAGCTTTCAGCTTGTCCAGGAACTTGGCGAAAAGCGTCAGATGGTAATTCTGAATTTTGACCAGCTTGGCCAGTTTCTCCGGGTTGTCCTGATGGTGCGACGTGGCGTGATGCGGATCGGGTACACCCACCTGCGGATAACTGCGCTGGCTTAACTCGCGGGCCATCATGAAGGTGAATACGCGGGTCATATCCGCCTGATAGGCGAGAGCCATCATGTCGTACATCAGACCGACGTGTTCTTCGTACGAGTCCGGCACACCCACCGGCGCGCTCGGCATGGTTACTTGCGAGCCTGCGCTCTTCTCCGCGATCTGCAGACGCCGCTCGATCTCGCGGATGTTCTCCAGATATTCATTCATGCGGGTGCGGTCTTTCGCGCCAAGACCTTTTTGCAGACCGGGAACCGATCCCGTGATTTGGTCCAGGATGCTT
>Ga0182024_10011271_pt1 | contig 17996 bp, 7 predicted proteins | sample P32metaG_FD_120480 | JGI IMG/M metagenome (GOLD analysis project Ga0182024, IMG submission 120480) | Permafrost microbial communities from Stordalen Mire, Sweden - P3-2 metaG (Illumina Assembly) | ecosystem: Environmental > Terrestrial > Soil > Wetlands > Permafrost | place: Sweden: Stordalen... | reverse complement strand
GGGTTGAGTGTGATCACCGGAGCCGCGGTCACTGTCAGCGTAGCGGCCAAGGTGGTCGCGTGTCCCGTCGAGTTGGTAAAGACGGCACGGTACTGATCACCGTTCTCACCCACGTTGGTGATGAAACTGAGAGTGGTTGAAATTGCACCGGGGATATTGGCAAACGACGCGCCGTGGTTCGTGCTCACCTGCCACTGCACCGTGGGCGCCGGAGTCCCCGTGGCCGAAGCGGTGAACGTCGCCGGCTGGCCGGCCACGATTGTCTGGCTCATGGGCCCGGTCGCGACCACCGGCGGCGCTTCGATGATCAAACTGCCGCCGGTTTGAGAGAGGTTCGGGCCTATCGTGCTGCCTGGCGCGCTGGTCGGACCGGATGAGCCAGGTTCGCCGTCGGGTGCCAAACTTATCAAACCAGTGCCCGTACCGGTCGTCCCTGTCGAACCGGCCGGTGTACCTTTTCCGCCACCACCGCCCATTCCGCCCGCAGCGGTGCCGTTGTTTCCGGCAACGCCGCCCGCGCCTCCGGTGCCCCCCGCGGCGCCGGCGCCGCCGGTCACCGAGCCGGTGTAGGTTGTGCTGGGAGATAGAGTCAGCGTCCCGCCGGCCAGGTAGATGCTGCCACCCTGGGCTCCGCCGGCGAGGCCGCCCGAGCCTCCTTTGCCGCCGTTGCCGCCGCTACCGCCGCCGCCCGGGTCTCCACCGTTGCCGCCATTGCCGCCGTTCCCACCGGGAACACCAGGCGTCCCATTGGGTTGACCTCCGGAACCTCCGTAGCCACCTTCGTTCCCGGGGTCGCCGGCGAATCCCGCGCTGATCCCGCCACCGCCGCCACCACCGCCACCGCCGGCAGCCGTTCCGCCGTTGCCGGCGGCGCCGCCGTTAGCACCTTTTCCTGCCGCCGAACCTGCGCCGCCGTGGGCCGCATTCGCCGACAGCGTCACGGAATTCAACGTCACCGCGCCACCGACAACTGAGATGCCTCCGCCAGCCGCGTTTCCGCCGCCGCCGCCGTTCCCACCGTTTCCGCCGGCTCCGCCATTTCCGCCACTGCCCGCGAGTTCGCCACTGCCACCGTTCCCACCTTGACCGGGAGCGCCAGTTCCGCCGCTGCCGCCGCCGCCGCCAGCTCCACCTCCGCCTCCGCCTCCGCCGCCGGCATTGCCGCCGTTGCCGCCAAGCGCGCCCACGCCACCGGCTCCGCCGAGCCCGCCCTTGCCGCCAGTGGCCGCGTTGCCGGTGATTTTGACGGACGTGAAACAAACGTTGCCGCCGGAGACGGCGACCGCTCCGCCAGACGCGCCGCCTCCCGCACCGCCGTTTCCGCCGTTGCCACCGTTGCCCGCTTTTCCGCCGTTGGAAGCCCTGCCGCCGGCGCCTGCCGCGCCCCCATTACCCCCAGTCCCACCACGATTTGGGCCGAGCACGCCCAGGCCGACACTTCCTCCTTTGCCGCCGCCGGCTCCGTTAAATCCCGTGGCATTGCCGCCGTTTCCGCCGTTTCCGCCGGCACCGCCGCCGACGGCCTTTCCTCCCGCGCCACCGGTGGCCAGATTCCCGGAGAGAGTCGCGCTGCACAGTGTGAGCGAGCCGCCCACAACGGAGATTCCACCGCCACTAGCTTTGCCGCCATCGCCGCCGTTTCCACCTGCACCTGCATTGCCGCCGAGCCCGGCAGTACCCGCGTTGCCAACAGCACCGGCTGCGCCGGCGTTTCCGCCTGCTCCGCCGGGTCCGCCGAGCCCATAGTTGACCGCGATCGGGGTCCCGGAACTGGAGCCCGAGCCGCCGCCGCCACCGGGGGGCATGCTGCCGCCCGGGTTGCTCTGAGTGCCGCCGGCACCCCCATTGCCGCCCCTGCCGCCGACGCCCGCGGTGCCGCCGTGGCCACCGTTCCCCGCCGCTCCGCCAGCTCCGCCGTTTCCGCCTAAACCGGCGGCCCCGGCGAGTCCGCCGAGGGCTGAATTGCTGGAGATGGTTCCGCCGGTGATTTTGATCGAGCCGCCGAGCAGGGCGATGCCGCCGCCCGCGGCGTTGCCGCCCGCGCCGCCATTGCCACCGGCTCCGCCGACGCCACCATTCCCGGCGTTGCCGCCGGGTCCGCCGGACCCTCCGGCTCCACCGTTGCCCCCTTTCCCCCCCGCTCCGCCGGTGAGCGAGCCGGGGGTGCCAGTCGCTCCAACCGCTCCGCTGCCTCCGGCTCCGCCGCTGCCACCGCCTCCGCCAATGCCGCCGGCTCCGCCAGCGCCACCACTGGCGCCATTACCACCATGTCCGCCCGCACCGGCGATTGCCGCGTTGTGGGTGATGGTGTCGGAAGAGAGCGTTACGGTGCCACTTTGCACGGCGATTCCGCCACCCAGCGCATTGCCGCCGTTTCCGCCATTGCCCCCGTTGCCGCCGACGAAGCCAAAGACTCCATTTCCGCCGGCACCTCCGCTCCCGCCCGGTTGACCGCTGCCGCCGTTCCGATTACTACTGTTGCCATCAGAGCCCGCGCTGCCAACTTTGCCTGCCGAGCCTGCGGTGCCGTTGGTCCCATCGGCACCCGCTGCGCCATTGCCGCCGTTGCCCCCCGCGCCTCCCTGAGCCATGTTGCCGGAGATTGTCGAGTTGCAAATGTTCAGCGAGCCGGTGAGCAGGTAGATGGCGCCACCAGAGCCAGCGCGGGCATTGCCGCCGTTTCCGCCATCGAGGCTATTGAAGCGATTCATGCCGGGAGTGCCCGTGCCGCCGCTGGCGCCGGCCGCGCGATTGCTTTTGACGACGCAGCCGCTGAGCGTCACTCGGCCGCCGTCGATGAGCATGCCGCCGCCACGGGCGCTGCTGCTGCCGCTTCCCGGTCCGCCGGTCAGAGCCAAGCCGTCTTCGATCGTCAGGCCCTTGAGGCAGACGTTCTGATTGACGAAGTCGAAAACGCGTGCGGAGCCGTCACCCTGCACGATCGACAGGTTCGGCCCCAGGCCATTGATCTGCAGCGTACCACCGTGACTGGGGACGTTCGGCGCGCTGGGCAAGGTGTAAGTGTGTGCACCCAGATTGATCGTGTTGGTGCCGCCGGTGCTCTCGGCGACGACAAGATCGGCAGCCAGTTGGGCGCCGTTGGTCGGCGCGAAGATCGTCAAGAGACGGCGATCTTCGAGAGGTTCGAGGCGCAACAAACGGCTGCCCCAGTTGAGCCGGCAGCGATTTTTTTTCAAAAGGCGCATCGGTGTGTCCTTTCGCTAAGGCTGACCGAGGATTACATCAGTTTCGTCCGCACTCCGAGAATAGACCTGGGGTTCATGGGGTGGACGAGGCAAATCCACTGGCAGGCAACGCCGCGAACAAGTCGGCCATCGCCGGTTCGTAGTTCTTCCAACGAGCGACCGATTGCTTGTAGACCGGCTGCCGCACCTGCGTGACGCTGGCCGTGCGGACCGGACGGACCGTGCGGTGGAAGTCGAGGCAGGCCGGCTCCCACTCCAATTCGCAGGCCGCCACCAGACGCCGAGCCACCGATTCCAAATCGTCGACAGTCTCTTCGTAATCGACTTCGACAATCGGCACGGGCAGCACGGCCCGCCAATGATCCATCAGCCGCCGATACTGACCGAAGCGCGAGGCGATATGTTGCGGGTCGTTGGCCCAGCGGATGCTGCGGAAGTCGGTCATCCAGCATGAGACGGCGATATCGCGTAGATCGCGGCGGCAGTGAACGAAAACGGCCCGGGGAAAGAGCGCCGCCAAAAAACCGAGATACATGTAGTTGTCCGGCATCTTGTCGACGATCCGCTCGGCGGCGCCGCCGTCGAGGTTCGCCAGGCGGTCCAGATGTTGCCGTGCAATGCCCAGCGTGGCCGTGGCGTCGAGGTGGGGGACGCAATCGCGTGGCAGTTCGGCAAGGCCCACCGCGGCGGGCAGCGCTTCGAACGACTGTCGCACCAGGCGCAACTCGCCGGCGCCGTGGACCCGAGAGTGGCTGGCGAGCACCTGTTCGGTGAGCGTCGTGCCCGAACGGGGCAAGCCGAACACAAAGACCGGCCGCCGCGATGGCGAACCTGCCTCGGCGAGCCGCTGGAAAAAGTCGTGGTCGAACTGCGCCACGAGCATATCGACGAACTGTTGGTGGTCTGGGGGAGAATACCCACGGCGATCGCGGTTCAATTCCAGCGTTATTGCATTTGCCTGATGCAAGCAATCGGCGGCCCGGACGAAATCACCCCGCGCGTCCAGTGCATGGGCCAGACCGTATAGCAGGCGTGCGCGCGGACCTTCACCCAGGCCGTCGTCGGCCAACCGCTGCTCGAGTGCCGCCAGATCGTCGTCGGGCAGCTTGCCGCGCAGCAGGGTTGCCAGTCGACCATGCGGCAGGGCGAAGGTGGGCTGGACCTTGAGCGCGGTGCGCAGGGCCGCTTCGGCCTCGGCCAAATCGCCCAGCTCTTCGTGCAACCCAGCCAGGTTGAGATGGGCCATGGCCGCGTCGGGCTGCAACTGGAGAGCGGCGCGGTAATGCGGGGCAGCTTCGTCCAGGCGGCCTTCTTCTTGCAATGCCCAGCCCAAGGCGATATGCGGCCCCGACCGCTCGTCGCCCAACGCCAACACGCGCTGCCAGCATTGAATCGAATCGCTCGGCTCTTCCAGTTCGTCGTACAATTCGGCCAGCCACTCCCAGAAGCTGGCGTTTGCCGGCTCCAGCTCGGTGGCTCGCTTGAGCCAAGGCAGCGCATCGCCCAGCTTTCCTTCGCGCTGCATGATCAAACCCAGATGGGCCTGGGCCAGAGCGAGGTTCGGATCGATCCGCAACGCTTCGAGGTAGGCGGCTCGGGCGTCGACATAACGCTCCAACCCCCGCAACACGTTGCCGAGGTTATGGTGCAGCGATGCGGTGTCGGGCTGCAATCGCACCGCTTCCTGGCAGTGGACGAGCGCCGCTTCAGCCTCGCCGCGATCCAAAAGCAATTGGCCCAGGTTGGATTGGGCCGGGGCGAAGCCGGGCTCCAGTTCAACCGCGCGCTGAAAGTGGACCAATGCCTCGTCCGACTGGCCTTGCTCGCGCAGCGCGATGCCCAAGTTGTTGTGGGCCATGACAAAGTCAGGGCTTAGCTCGAGCGCTCGGCGAAAGTGCTCGACCGCTTCGCCGTGCCGGTTCAGCCCCTGGAGTGCCGCGCCGAGATTGCACAGTGCCTCGGGATAGTCCGGGCACAGCGCCAGCGCCGCGCGGCAACAACCGATCGCCCGATCGAACTTTTCTTGCGCCCGATAGGCCTCGGCCAAATTGGCGTGGAAGGCGAAGGCATTGGGCCGCAGCGCGACGGCCCGGCCGATCAGCTCGACGGCGCGTGCGTGGTCACCTTGCTGATGGCGCAGCACGCCGAGCAGGTGCAGGGCATCCGCGTTCTCCTGCTCGCGCGCCAATGCCTTCTGATACCACTGGGCGGCCGGTCCCAATTGGCCGGTACGGTGCATTTCGATCGCGGTCGTCAATGCGTCTTGCATGTCAGTACGCGTGGGATTGAGGCGCAATGTCTTGCCCGAAAAGGCAACCTGGTACGGAATTCCCTCATTTGGAGTGGCGCCGGTGCATGGCGGCACGATCGCTCCGCCGAAGACAACCGCCGCGCTCTCTCATGGCCGCATGCTTGGTTGTTTTGTCCACGGGCAAAACACCCCCCCCCAAAAGCGTGCTGGCAAAGTTCCGTGATCATACCGCTAGCTGCCGTGCTGTCAATCAATTTGCCGGTTAGCATTGCAAACTCCAGCGGTTTTGCAGCAGCTAAAGAATTCATTCGCAGAGTTGTACAGGCGCCGTGTGGACATTTGCCCTGGCGCGAACAAGAGCGATCAATTCTTGACGCGTGAATCGACACTCCAAACGTGCGAGTCTCTTAGCGACGGCTGGCAAATGGAGTGCAACGCGATAGATTGTGAATTGCCGAGAGAAACGGGCAATTCTGGCTTCCGGGCTTGTCGCCTCACACGGTGGAAGTCACAGGTTCGAGTCCTGTGCGGCCCATTTTAAGTTTGTGTCAAGAAGGCGTCGCGCTGAGATGACCCGACGACGGTCGCCAGGCGCGTGCTGCGCGGCGGATCGCCCTGGGCACGTCGGATGGGCCAGCCGTCGGCTGTCACTCGGTGATTTCGGGCTTGCCGGTCAGAACGCTTTGCAGGGCCGAGCGAAGCTGCTCGTCGAACTGCGCACTGCCGCCGACGAAAACCCGGGCCACGTTGCCGTCGCGGCCGATGATGACGGTTTGCGGAATCGCCGTGGCGCCATACTTTTTCGCCACCGCGCCGTCGACATCGAGCCCAACGGTCGTTTTCAGTTGCAACTTATCGAGCGTCTGCTTGATCTGGTCGGGCGTCTCCTGCAGATTGACCGCCACCAGGCAAACGTCTTGTGCGGCAAATTCCTGGGCAACTTTGTCGACCAATGGCAGCGTCTGCATGCAGGGCCCACACCAAGAGGCCCAGAAATCGAGAACGACGATCTTGCCGCGATAATCGTTCCAGCGGAAGCGTTGGCCGCCGACCAGCGCGATCTCGAAATCGGGAGCCGGCTTGCCGACCAAAGGCGAACTGGCGCCGGTCTCCTCGTCGTCGTCGTCGTCGGACGCGCCGAGCGGATCGGGGGCGGCGTGCAGTTTCCATTGATGGAAGGGCAAATCGGCGGCGGCCAATTCGACCGCCCCGCCAAGGAACAATTGATCGATTCCCTTCACGTCGACCCGGCATTGCCCGAGCACCTCGTTATAGCCCGAGATGATCGTGTCGGCGAAACTCTCGCTGAACATCGTGAGACGCTTGCCATCATGGTCGAGGGCCTGCAGTCGGATCTGACCGGCCGGGGATTCAACCGGCGGGGCCGGCTCCTTTTTTTCCGCCGCTTCCGGATGGAGCCAGATGATGCGGGCCACCGCGGTGCGCGGAATTGTTTTCGACTCGAGCCGGATCTCCATTTCCATTTGCAAATCGTCCATCGCCAGCAAACGGCCGCGGAGATAGTCGCCGCTGGTCGAGCGGACCAAATGCGTCGGCGGGCTTGCCCGCTGCGAGCGCGGAGTCATCAGCAGGCGTTCTTGCTTGGTTTTCGAGATTGCCTGGACGTCGCCGTCGACGACCAGTTCGAGCGCGATCAGTTGATCGTTGGGAACGAACGTGGCCTCGGCCGAGGCGGTGACCAGGGTCGCCCCGCGTTCGTCGATCTTGGTGACCGCGCAGCGGACGTTGTCGCCCGAGCGGAGGTGGACGACCGACGAATACTTGCCAAAATTTTCGCCGGCGTTCTGAGCTGCCGGCTGGCCGAGCGTTCCGTTGACCAGCACATCGCGGCCGGGGGGGAGGGCCCGTTGGCGTGGGACGGGAGCCACCCGTTGCTGCCGCACGACGCCCCCTACCCCGACACGAACGACCACCCGCCGCCCGTTGGGGAGTTGCTGAATTCCCTCCTGGTTGGGATCTGCCACCACGGCTGGGGGCGGGTCGCGATAAACGATCTTGCCGGTGACGCCGGGTGAGAAAGCAGCGCCGATTTTGCTCCAAGCCGGCTGCCAGGCGAGGCACGTGGGGCTTCCTTCCGACGGCGCGGCCAACGAGCCTTGGATCACCATGCCGGCCATTTCGAGGCGGCCGGTCGTGCCCGGCGGACTGGTCGGCTCGCCGACCGGTTTATTGACGGCCCGCATGGGGCTCAAAAGTTTGAGCGTGGCCAGAGGCATTCCGATCGGCTCGCGAATGCCAGGGCAATCGAGCCACAGCGTATCGTGCTCGACCTTGGCGATTTTGCCGCAGAATTGCAAACCTTGGCGATCGATCACACTCCATAAATCGGCGGCCCCCTCGTCCTCGTGGTCGCCGCTGAGGGACGCCAGAAAGAAATCCTCCAATTGATCTTCGGAGAACGGCAGGAGCCCTTCGTCGCCGCTGTCGATCATGAATTGCCGCTTCTCGGCATCGAACGAACGGACCGTCGGAAGCAAAACGCCGCCGTCGACACCGGCCCGATGCGCCTGTTTTTCGTCTTTCGCAACGGTCTTGGGAACTTCGCCGTTCCAGCGCCTGACGCGGAGCGAATTCAATTTCAAACTGCCCGACTTGTTGGTCAACCAGATGGCGTTGCCGACCGGTGGTTTGTTGTCGGGGACGGTCAGGTCGCCCAGCAACCGGCCCGTGTCGGAAAGGACGATCATGCGGCCCTTGATCTGGTCGATGAAGACTTGTAGCCGCAGATTACTGTTGAACAGCAACTCGGATTCGAGATCGACAAAATCGGCTTCGTGTTCGGTTTCGCGTTTGATGATCAAGGTGCGGCCCCAGGTCTCGCAAAAAAATGCACCCATAGGCGGTTTGGGATCGGGGATTTCGCCCGCCGTCAGGCTGCGAAGCAGTTCGGGCGGAAGGTCGGCACCGAAGGCGATCGAAAAATTGGGAGGGCCCTTGGCGGAAATTTCAATTTCGTAACAGGCGCGCGGCAAGGCGCCAAAATCTCGCAGCAGGCCACTGTGGGGCTGATCGGTGCCCATTTGGCCCGCATTCGTGTGCCAGGCATCCTTCGGGCCGGTCGTCAACCAACCATCCATTCCCTGGGGACCGACATAGACGAGCGCGGCCGAATCGTTCCGGTCGGTGCGGTACATGCGGCGCAACTGGTCGCGGTCGAGATGCAATTGTCCGATTCCGGCGACTTCGACCAGGACGGTCTGCTCGTCAAACGACAACAGCGAACCGGCCAGCCGAGCCCGATGTGCCAACAGAAAGCAGTATTTGCCCGGCGGGTTGGCCGGTGGCGCGGCGCCGGAAAGTTGAATCTCCTGCGTGATGTCGCCGGGCACCGAAAATGGCCCGGCAAATCCTTGCGCCTGCCAGGCAAGCTCGTCACCGGTCGGCGAATCGACCAGTCTGCCGAGCAGGTGATCGCCGCCGCTGAGACGGAGCCAATAGGAGGGCCCCGGCGGCTCCACGGCGACAGCGGCCTCCCCCACGTCGGGTGGCGCGGGGGCCGGCTCGGCTCGATCGGCCTCGGCGGCCCGCGCCGCGGCCGCTTGTTGAAGTGCGGCATCGGCTGCGTCGGCGGCTTCTAGGGCTTTGACCTCGTCTTCGGTCAGGGCAGCCGGCGCGGCCACGGCAGCCGGCGGTTCGACGGCACCCGGCTCGGCCGACTGCGTCCAGGCTGGCAGCGCGGCCAGATAAAGGAGTCCGACGAGCAGCGCAGCGGCCGGATCGGTTTTGGACCGCCAGACGCCGCGAGAAAATCGAGGGGACCGCGGCCGGTGAGGTTGGTGTGGATCCATAGCCAGTCTAGCGCTCATAAATGGGCAAGAAACGGAAATTCACCGCCAGAGCCAACAGCGACAGCGAGGTGCCGATCTGTGTGCCGAGTTGCGAAGGAAAACTGCCATCGGCCGCTTGAGTCGCCTTGAGTTGACGGACGAGCATCTTGTTCCACTTTTGCCAGGCCTCGATGTCGCCCTGAAACAGGGCCTGGGCCTGGTAGTATCTCGTATATTCTATCCAGGCGCCGGCGTTTTCGACCTCCAATTGCACGACCAGGTTGCCGAGCGTGGCTTTGAACTCGGGCAAGTCCTTCCGCCGGGCGACGGCATAGATCAGCGTGGCGATCGAAGTCCGCGCCGTCGATTGGCCCATGCCGCCGAGGCCGCCTGAGTAACCGACCTGGCCCGAGGGGGAAGTCATCTTCGTGTAGTAGGTGACGGCCCGATCGATGGCCGCGTCGGGAACTTCGATGCCTGCGTTCCGCGCGGCCAGCAAGCCGACCATGACGGCTCCGCTGACGGAGGTGTCGGCATCGGTCTGATCGGGAGAATAGCGCCAGCCGCCGACCGAGTTTTTCTTTTGCGAGGTGATCGCCCCGCGCACGGCCAGTTCGAGCGCCTGGCCAATGGACCGCGTCTTGCCGGTGGTGCCGGTAGCGCCGGCCCAGAGATTGCGATCGTCGACCGCGCCATAGGCTTCGGCCAAGGTGAGGGTGGCAAAGCCATGCTCATACATGCTGGAACCGATGATGCCGGTCTCGTTGCCGAATGCGTTGCCTTGTGCCGAGATGAGGTTGCGCAAGCCCCGGCGGACATGATTGCTGTAGAGGCCGAAGTTGGGGTCCTCGCCCGAGGCCAGCAAGACCATCAAACCGAGCGAAGTGGCCCCGACGGTGGCGCCGGCGGCCCGGTTGTTGAGTCCTTCGCCTCCCCAGCCGCCGTTCTCCTGCTGGGTACCGGCCAAATATTGCAGACCGCGGTCGTAAATCTCGCGCACGTCGCGGGGAACGACTTCGCCGAAGCGGACGGTCGGATCCTGACCGGCGGCCAGCGCCGGCAACAGGCCGGCCAGGGCCAGTGAAAGCAAGAGCTGGCGGCCGAATATCCGGTGGACCAACACCCGACGATACAACGACCGTCGACAGGCGGCCGGACGAATGCTCGCTGTGTTTATCATGAACCCGCGTAACCTTTCGCGTCGTCATCGTGCCAGTCTGTTCGGTGATTATTATTGCTCATCCAGCAGACCGATCTGCCTGAGCCGGTCCCGATTCTTGGCAAAGCGTTGGCAATCGTAGTTGAAGACGATCCAACGGTCTTCGCCAAACAAGGGCTGCAATTGTTCCGGCGGAATTCGGGACAGTCGATACTGGACCAACGTCACCATGTTCCGGCTCTCGGGCACTGCGCTGGGCAGCGCCCCCTCGGCAAGCAGCCGCCGAATCGTTTCGTGCTGCCGGCTGTCGAGAGGGCATCGTTGTTCGAACTCCTGCAATACGAGATCGATGATGGTCGAATAACGCCGCCGCAGGCGATCGTCGACCACCGCTCGATAGCGGCTCAACTGCTCGTCGTCGAGCAGGCGCGTCAGCGTTTTTTCGAAAAACGAATCGCGGCCGCAGACCTCGAAGGTCTGGTATTTCGCTCGCAAGGGGATCAATTCTTGCTGGATTTCCTGCTGGAACACGCCGAGCTCGATATATCGCCGGCGGAGTTCGTCGATGCCGTCGAAGAATCGCAACAGATCGTACTGCATGGCCAAGGCCATCTTTTTGGTTTGAGCGTCCGACAGGTTGCAACAACGCCGCAGTTCGGCCAATCGCAGCGCCAGGGGGGATTCCAAAGCGGCCCGCCTGGCTTCGGCCTGGTTGCGAGGAAAGAACCAACTGTCGACCTGGTTGTTGATATTGAGCACGTTGTTCTTAGCGTTTGCCCCAACCACGGCGCCGTTGACATTTACGACACCGTTGGCATTCACGCCTTCGATAATCATGACGCCGTTGATGTTGACGTTGGCCGCCCACAGAACACCGTTCTGGTTGACCAACATGACGGGGGGCGCCGCCGCCGGTTGGCCTGGCGCACGCTCGGCAACCACGATGTCGTCGGCCGCCGCGGCCCGGCGGGCGCAAGGAAGCAGGGCGCACAGCAAGCTGCCGGCCAATGTCAGTCGCGCGATTTGTTTCGGGCTGCACATGCAAAAACTGTCGAGGGTAATTGAGAGGGAAGTTCAGGGGGGCGGCACGTCGGCGGCGGCATTCTTTTCCCGCGGGGCCGCTTCGTCCCACCAATCGGTATTTTCCGGAGCGACGTTGCCCATGTTCACGTGCATCACCTGATTACCGAGCTGCACCTTGGGAATTTTCTCCCAGGCGATCCTTTGATCCCGGTCGAGATAGGGAGTCACGATGTCCTCGGGCATGACCGGCAGATTTCGCGCATAACGCAGTTGCAACCAGTTTTCCCAGGCACTCTGCCAATGATCGGCCAGCGACCGGCTGATCTGGTCGCGCTGCTCTGTCGTCAGATACAACGCTTCGTCGAGATGTTCGACCACCAACCGGATCACGGCCGTTTTCCGCCGCTCGGCGCGGGCCTCGGACTCGGCCGCGAAACGCTCCCATTGATCGGCCGGCAGGACCTCGTGCAGAGCGTCGGAAAGAGCCGTGCGGATCAACGCCTGTGGAGACGCTGCTTTGAGAGCGACGCCGTTCAGGGCCATCGCACGCGGAGTCGCAGCAGCGTCGGCCGCCGAGAAGAGGGCTTGTTCGCCGGCCGCCTTCACCACCACACGCTGTTGGGGTGGCAGATTCGGACAGACGAGACGGATGAAGGATAGCTCGACCACCAACGTGGGCCGCCACTGCTGGGCCAATGCGTTGGCCTGCGCAACATTGTCGAGGTTCACTCGCTTGACGCCCTTGCCCTGCCGCTCCAAGGGGTCGGCAGGGGCCTGATTTTTGTCGACGGCTTGTTTGACGGCCGCGGCATTTCTTTCGGCCAGGGCTCGCTTGCGTTCCGCGGTGGCCGCCGCCCGCTGGGCTGCCACGGCTCGTCTTTCGTCGGCGGTTCGAGCGTCGGCCGATTTTTCGGCCGCGGGTTTTTCGGCTGCGGGCGGAGCGGCTGCGGGCGGAGCGGCTGCGGGCTCAGCGCTGCGGCCTGTGCGGCTGCCGCCGGCCAGCAAAACGGCGACGACGAGCAAACGCCCAACCAACCCGCGCACGTCGGCGGCGACCGAGGCCATTGACCGCTCCTTCGTCAATTTGCGTCTCAGCATGGCGTCACTCGTTCGATGTCGCGACGGGATGCGGCGATCGGCCGCGCTCGACCGCGGTTAGCGATGTGTTCAAGAGTCGGGACAGGCGCAAGCGCGCCGGCGTCCTTTTCTTCTTCTTCCGGCACCGCTTCGTCCCACCAGTCGGTATCGTCTGGAGCGATGTTTCGCGTGTTCACGCGTACCGCATCCTCCGGAGCGAACTGCACCTTGGGAATTCCCTCCCAGGCGATCCTTTGACCTTGATCGAGGTAGGGAGTCACGATGTCCGCGGGCATGACCGGCAAATTTAGCGCGCACGGCAATTGCAGCCAGCTCTCCCAGCTATCCTGCCAACGGTCGGCCAGCGAAGTGCTGATCTGCTGCCGCTGCTCTTGCGTCAGATACAACACTTCGTCGAGTTGTTCCACCACCAACCGGATGACGGCCGATTGGCGCCGTTTGACTCGCGCCTCGGACTCGGCCGCGAAATGCTGCCATTGAGCGGCCGGTAGGATTTCGCGTAGCTTGTCGGACAGAGCGTCACGGATCATCGCCTGCGGAGCGGTCGACTCCTTGGAGAATGGGTTATCCAGACGCACACCCAACGTGGCGACTTCGGCCGCAGCGATCAGCGCTCGTTCGCCTGCCGCCTTGACCAGCACACGCTGGGGGGCGGGCAGATCGGGACAGACGAGCCGGACGAAGGATAGCTCGACGATCAACGCCGGCCGCCATTGTCGGGCCAGCGCGTTCGTCGCCGGTTTCAACGCCTCACGGTTGATGGCCTGCACCCGAAGCCGTTCGGCACGAAGCGCGGCCTGAATATCAGCTTGTCGCACGATGGGCAGTTCGCCCTCTGCCGATATCTCGGCAGCCGGTTTGTTAGCCGTAGGCCGATCATCGGCGAAGGAAACGCTGGCAAAGACCATGCCCGCCAGCAAACCGCTCGCCATGAGCAAACGCCCAACCAACCCGCGCAAGTCGGCGGCGACCGAGGCCATTGACCGCTCCTTCGTCAATTTGCGTCTCAGCATGGAGTCACTCGTTCGAGCTCAGCGATAAAATGTGGCGATCACCTGCGCCGCGGCCGCCACGCGGGGAGGATTCCCGGCTTAGGGCTTTGCTTCGGCTCCTTCCAAGCGATTGAAGTATTCGTCCAAACCGGCGCGGAATTCTTCGGGAAGCGAATTGGTCGCCTCGCCCGTGGTTTGCGTAATCCCTCGGTCTTCGCGAACTTCTTTTTCGTTCACGCCCGAGCCGACCAAAGCCATGGCCGAATCGTTGGTCGATCCTTGGCCGCCGCCGCCGGGGGAGTCGCCGCCACCGCCGCCCCCTTTCGGATTGATCCGTTTCGACTGGAGCAACAGCTCGATGGCTTCGGTTTCGGCACCGATGGCCTGCGAGCCGGTTTCGGGACGGCCCAGGATGCCGGCGGCCTCGACCATGACGACTTCGACCGCTCCCAGCAGGTGGATCTCCTTGGCGAAATCTTGTTCGCCGTCGGGCAACTGGCGGATATCGGCGGTCAGTTTATTGACCCGCTTGGCCAGCGTCTGCTGCGCGGTTTCGAGTTTGTCGGCCTGGGTGCCATATTCTTCCGTCTTGGTTGCCGGGCGGGCTTGTTCGAGACTGCGCGTTTCTTCACGCAGATTCATTTCGCCTTCGAGGATCTGCATCGCTTCGAGCACGAGCGACGGGGGCAACATCCCCTTCGACTTGCAGCCGGGACACTTGCCCCCTTTGCAGACATTGACCAGGTTGTCGGCCCAGCGATCGAAGGTGTCGGACCAGAATTCAGATTCGGCGATCGGGATGCCGGTTTGACTCGCGAGATCGTCTCCCAATTGCCGGAGTCCGCCGACGGGATCCTGCTCACGCATCTCGTCCAGCACCAATTTGAAGTGCTGGAACTGCCGGCGTTCGAAATAGGCTTGCATATCGTCCATGATCCGCGAGACGTCTTCGCTTCCTTTCGCCTCGCGCTTGGTCAGGTCCTCGAACAGCTCGCGCTTTTCAGCAGCGCGACGCGAACGGCCGAACGCTTCGCCAACCTGGTCGCCGATCTTGCCGGCGATGACCGATTGTTGCCGCGAGGCGGCCTTCAGCCGTTTGACCAACGTGCTTCCTTCGAGATTGGCGAGGATCTTGTTCAACTCGTCGGCCAGCCGGTCGAATTCGGCCAGCAAGTCGGCCTGCACTTTGACCGCCTCTTCCATTTTTTCGCCGGCCGGCGTGGGAGGAGCGGCACTCGGCTTTTTCTTTCCGCCGCCGCTGGCGATGGTCGTGATCGGAAGACTCGATTTCTTTCCGCCGGGCTTTTTCTTCTGCTCGTCTGGCGGGTTTTCATCGGTCGGTGGGGGCTGCTGCGTCGATTCGACGTCGACGACCTTGGGAAGCTGGGGCGTGGGCGGTTTGGGCTCGGTCGCCTGCAGCGGGCCGCTGGGCGACGGCTGCAGGTTTCCGGCCGTCTTGGCCGAGGGCTGCGCGGGGCCGCCGGCAATCTTGCTTTGAGCCGACTGCTTGAGCAGATCGGCCACGTTGGGCATGCGGTTGCCCGAGATATCCTTGAGGATTTGCAGCATCTCGGCCCATTTTTCCAAGTGGCCGACGCCAAACTCCGGATTGCGCATGGCTTGCTTGATCAGATCTTCGCCGTGGCCGACCAGGCCGCTGAGCCGCCGGCCGTTGGCACGTTCGGCCTGGGCCTGAGCTTCGATCCGTTTACGATTGTCGGGCTGATCGAGTTCTTCGGCCGTGAGGTCGCGGAGTTGCTCGTTGGTCTGATAGAGCTGCATTTCGCGATCGCGAATTTCGAGCGATTGCCGATGCCACTTGCTCAATTGTTCGGTCAGCCAGATCGCGTGTTGATCGGCTGTGAGGACATAGAGGACGTAGGTTTGAGAATAAACGCGCCCGCGGTCCGGAAAATAATCTTCCACGAACAGCCGGACCGCCACCGCCTGCGGTTCGATATCCAACCGCTGAGCGCAGAACGTGCCGGTCACTTCGAGCAGTTCCTGATCGGGCGCGCCGGCCGCCAGCATCCGTTCGCCCTTGGCGAGCATGGCGTTGGGAACCGGCTCGGCCCCCTTCCATTCCATGCCGACGGCCTTCACTCCGAAATCGTCGCGTGCGCGGAGCTTGAACGTCAGGGTTTCCGAGTCGAGCACCACCCGCTGGCGCGGCAAGTCCTCGCCGGTCAGCGTGGGGGCTTCGTCATCGACGGCTTTGAGAGTGATCGAGAAGGGCTGCTGTCCAGCCAGGCCGAAATTGTCCTGCCACTCCAACGTCATTTTGGCATCGTCTTTGACAGTGACACTGGGGCTGACGACTTCCGCCCCCACCGGCTTTTGCGGCTCGCCGTCGATCTTGGCGGCGGACAAGGGGCGATTGGCCGACGCCCGGAAGACGACGTTGCTGCCACGAACCGCCGACAGTGTGCCGCCGCGCACGTCGCGCTCCTGACCGCCGGTGCGGCCGAGGTATTCGGGAAGTGACAGGGTGGCGGTGACTCCGGTCAACTCGGGCCGAACCATCGGCTCGATCTCGACCGTCTGCCGATAATCGCCGATTTCCAGGTCGAGCAGGCCGGCGTCGATCTGTCCGGGCAACGAAAATTCGTAGCGGCCATCGGCCAACTGAGCCGCGATCGGAGCCTGGCTGCCGATGCGGGCGAGCCCATCGGCCGGCTTCGATTTCGAACCGTCGCGCAATTGCGCGACCAGCGGCACCGGCTCGCCGTGCGGGACGACCAGGTGTCGTTCCAACGGTTCGATGTCGGTGAACGTGTAACGGGGCACATCGCGCCAGGGGGAGGCAAACCGGGCCCAGGCGTTTTCGGCCGCGGCCGGATACAACGCGCACAAGATGAGCATCACCGCCATCACCGCGAAAGCCAGGCCGGACCACTGCCGATGGCGCGGCGTCGGGACGGCCTCGGCCAAATCCTGCTTGCCGGTCTCGTCGGCTACCTGAACGATCGCCGCTTCGACCAACGCCCGCGACCGGGCCTGCTCGAATTCGTTGCGAACCAATTCGACGACGCCCAAGAGTTGATCGCCCAGGTGAGGAAAGCGCCGGCTGACGAGCCGAGCCAATTGCTCGGCGCGACGTTGGCGCCAGATCCAACGATGTGCGTAGACGGGCACCACGCTGCAGGTGGCCAGCGCCACGATGAAGATAACCGTCCGAGCCCAGGCCGGAGTGTCGATCAATCGGTCGATCGCAAACACGGCGAGATAGGAGACCAGCACGCCGACGATCGCGCCGCAGCCGGCTTCGATCATTTTGATCGTCCAGACGCGACGGCGAAAATCTTGCAATTGATTTTCGAGCGACGCGGGCAAAGCCAATCGCGTAGTGAATCGTGATCCGTTCATCGCGTTTTCTCCTGCCATGAACTAACGGTTAGTTGGTTGCTGGCCGCGCCGGCGGCGCCGGTCGCCCTATTTATACCAGTCCCACGATTTTTCTTCCGATCCAAAAGACGCCTAACAGTCCGACCAGCGTCATCGCCACGATCGGATGACACCAAAGTTGCAAGCGCCGCACGGCCGCCGCCGGTTCGGGCAGTTGGGCCAAAGCCGTCGACAAATCGGCCAGGCGGTCGATCGCAACGACCTGGCCGCGCGTGACGCGAGAGATTTCTTCCAGCACTTCGGGGCGTGCCGCCCGGCCGATCGGCTCGACGGCCAGCCCCTGCACAAAGACCGTGGCTTCGAGCGTGCCGCCGGTTTGTTTGCACGACAGATTGAGGGTGTGGCTGCCCGGCTCGGCGGGGGTGAAATTGGCCGAGAAGGCTCCCCATTCGTCGCCGGTGGAATGGAACCGCACGGTCTCGGCCTTGCCCGACGGAGCCACGATGCGGGCAATGACGTCGCCGCCGTGCAGCGGTTCGCCGTTGGCTTCCATCACGTTGGCGCTGAGAGCGACGGTTTGGCGAACTTGCGGTCGCTCGGGCGAATAGTAGATTCGCATCGTCTCCCCCTTGGCCATGTTGCGTTGATAGGCCATCCACCGCACGACTTGCCCCCAGAACAGGTAATGATATTTGTCTTCGACCCCTTTACGCCAGCGCCAAGCGCCGTCGGTCCCCATAAAAAGGACCTTTCCGGCTCCAAAGGTGCGAGTAACCAGCAGTGGAACGCGGCCATATTCGTTGGAAGAATCTTTGTGAACGCTCAGGACGTCGCTGCCGGCCTTGGCCCGAATCACGGCGGCATGCCACTGAAAGCCGGGCAATCCTTCCCACACTTCGATGTTGTCGTCGGGCGTGTCGGCTAGCTTGGTCAGCAGGCTGTGGCGGCCCAGTTCGGTCAGTTCGAAGTGGCTGGGCGTGCGCGAACCCCAGCCGCCCGGCTGCGATTCGTCGAGCACCACGGGCAGCAGATCGGCCAGCTCGGTGCCGAGCAGCGACATTTGACGCCCTTGCATGCCGGGCAGAAAGACCAATCCGCTGGCTTCGTGTTCAACCAGGCCTTTGAGCAACCGGC